>ERZ827524.12-NODE-12-length-249322-cov-13.223002_pt1 | contig 249322 bp, 261 predicted proteins | sample MGYA00519702_ERZ827524 | MGnify/ENA primary metagenome ERZ827524 (study PRJEB31778, sample SAMEA3449341) | human gut metagenome | biome: human gut; feature: human-associated habitat; material: faeces | place: United Kingdom | collected 2010/2012 ...
CTAATTCCGCAACATAGGCTTGTGTCCAGCCCTTTTCTTCTCTGGCTCTTTTGAGTGCCAGCCCGAGGCCGTGAAAGTCAAACCTTCTTTCATTTTGGTTCATTCTCATATCACCCTATATCATTCTACATTTCTGGTTGGATTATGAGAATGTAATGAAATTTTACATTAAGTAGTATTTTATTTCGTATCCGTGTAGGCTCTAACTTGTATTATTCGAGGCAGAGAACTATAATGTACTCTGTGGAGGTGCAGAATGGATTATATGACACTAAAAGAGGCCGCCGAAAAATGGGGCGTGACCGCACGATGGATAAACTATTACTGCACTGCGGGTCGCATCCCCGGTGCTGTAAAAATGGCGACGATTTGGCTGATTCCGAAAACTGCGGAAAAGCCGATTGATGGTCGGACAAAAAGAAGAAAGGGAGATAAGCATGAAAAAAATACTGCTGGTTGAAGATGACCCCAATATAGTGTCCTCCCTTACTTTATTTATGAAAAATGAAGGCTATCTGGTTGACAGTGCAAATGGACAACAAACTGCTTTACAGAAAATAGCTCAGGAACAATACGACATTATCCTTTTAGATATTTCGTTGAATGATGGAAATGGTTTTAGCACTTGCTCAGCAATTAAGAGCCAAAAAGACATTCCCATTATCTTTCTGACCGCAGATGATGATGAATTTAGTGTTGTTAGCGGTCTGGAATTGGGTGCAGATGATTATATTTGCAAGCCGTTCCGCCCAAGAGAATTATTGGCAAGAATCAACACTGTGTTGCGCAGAAAAAATGGAAAAAGTGAATTTCTGTCTTGTAAAGATATTACAGTTGATGTTCAAAAGGCGGTTGTCCGAAAAGGAAATACAGAGCTATTCCTTTCGGCATTAGAATACCGTTTGCTGTTGGTGTTTTTGCAGAATCCGGGTGTTGTATTTTCAAGGAAAAAACTACTTGAAATGATTTGGGATGTTACAGGTGATTTTATTAGTGACAACACATTGACTGTCTATATGAAAAGATTGCGAGATAAAATTGAAACAAATCCACAAGAGCCGGAAATTCTTTTGACTGTTCGCGGGCTTGGGTATAAGGCTGGTGAATAACATGGATTTTTTACGAAACAAGGAAGTTCGATTGCAAATAATGCTCTGTATTGGTGTGACGGTGATTGGGAGTGTTTTAAGCTATTTCTTTTGCATGAAGTTCTATTGGGTTACATTTTTAACTGGCTGCGCCATCACCGCTATTTCCCTTATATTCACATATCGCCGCTATATGAAGATTTCTTCTTTAAGTCAGGATATTGATAGACTATTACATGGTGAAGAAAGTATTCGTTTTGACGATTATGGTGAGGGAGAGTTAGCTGTTCTGGAAAATGAGATTTCAAAAATGACATTACGGCTTTTAGCGCAATCGGGACAGCTGCAAAAAGACAAAAAATATTTAGCGGATTCTTTGGCGGATATTTCCCACCAATTAAAGACACCGCTGACTTCTCTTGAAATATTGAATGCTGCGCTTTCACAAGAAGGTATTGATTTCGAACAGCAATCTTCACTATTGCATGAACAGTTATTACTGTTGTCACGTATGGAATGGCTGATTGACGTTTTATTAAAGCTGTCGCGTCTTGATGCAGGGACAATCAAATTCGAAAATAAGTCCTTTCCTGTGGAAAAATTAGTCCAGCAGGCAACAGCGCCATTTGATATCATGCTGGATATTAAAAATATTAAAATGGATATTTCAGATATAGAGGAAATTCAACTATACGGGGATATCAAGTGGCTTGCAGAAGCTTTGTCTAATGTTGTAAAAAATTGTATTGAATCTACTTCCGATGGAGGACAAGTAAAAATCAGCGCTGAAGAAAATGCCATGTATGTGAAATTGTGTGTTATCGATAGCGGAACAGGCATAGCGGAGGAAGATATTCCACACTTATTTGAGCGTTTCTATCGAGGTAAGAACTCCGGCAAAAACGGGGCGGGGATTGGCTTGGCCTTAGCAAAAGCGATTATCACGCAGCAGAACGGAAGGATTATCGCTGAAAACATAATGCCATGTGGGGCAAAATTTACAATTTTCTTTGACAGAGGGGTTGCATAATGCAATCCCTTTTTTGCAAAGTGACATTTTTGTAATGAAAGCGTAATAATAGAGTTATTTAAATTTGCTATGATTTCATCATTGTACGGAATTACTTTCAGCAGGAGGAAACAACAATGGAAATATTAAGAGTTGAAAATGTTTGCAAAACATACCACACAGGTGAAACCACAGTGAATGCCTTGACCGATATTTCATTTTCAGTGCAAAAAGGAGAATTTGTTGCAATAATTGGCGCATCTGGCTCTGGTAAATCCACTTTGCTCCATATTCTCGGCGGTATTGATCGTCCCACATCAGGCGAAGTAATTGTAGATGGTCAGAGTGTGTATGAACAAACGGAAGATCAACTTGCCGTGTTTCGCAGACGCCAAGTAGGACTGATTTACCAGTTCTATAACTTGATTCCGGTCTTGAATGTAGAGGAAAATATTACCCTGCCTATTAGGCTGGATGGGCGAAAAATAAATAAGAAGCGTTTAGCAGAATTGTTAGAGGTACTTGGCTTAACAAAGCGTAGAAAGCATTTGCCAAGTCAGCTTTCAGGTGGGCAGCAACAACGTGTGTCCATTGGTCGTGCGCTTATTAACGCTCCTGCAATTCTCTTAGCTGATGAACCTACGGGAAACCTGGATACACAAAACACACAAGAAATCATGCAACTTTTGAAAGCTTCTAATAAATCCTATCATCAAACGATTGTCCTGATTACCCATGACCGGGAAATCGCTTTACAAGCAGATCGGATTTTGGAAATACAGGATGGTCAGCTTGTCAGGGATGAGGTGATTCGCTGATGGAAACAATATTTACCCTTACATTAAGGACACTGCAACAAAACAAAAAGCGTGCATTTCTTACGATTTTCACGATCATTCTTTCGGTAGGTATGATGACTGCTGTCTTGTGTGGCGGCTGGTCCATGCTTCGCTTTTTGCAAGAGAAAGAAGCCGTATACGGTGGAGATTATGCGTATCGTATTGAACTCACCTCGCAGCAGCAAGCGGAAACTCTTATGCAAGGAAAGAATATAGAGAATGTGTCGTTGCTACGTTTCGCTGGAAGTAGTTTTTACGGAGAACCATCTAATAAAAATTTGCTTGCCATTGCAGAAATCAACGATGCATTTGTCGAAAATTTTTATCTGGAACAATATTTACTGGAAGGCCGTTACCCGTTCAATGAAAATGAAATTGTCTTAACGCAAGATTTTATTGACGATAATGGGCTTACATTCTCTGTTGGGGATACGATACAACTTTTACTTGGTACGCGAGTGTGGGACGAAATCGACACAGAGTTATATGGATTAGTAAATTATCTGGGTGATAGGGAAAGTTTTCACCCAGATACTGCGGAGCGGACATATACCATTGTTGGTATTGTATCTGAAATGAATGGGTCTAAAGTAGCCAGTGACTTTAACGCTTATATCGGAATTAGCAATAATGAAACTAATTTATCGGCATTTGTAAAGTGCAAGGATATTTCTAAGTCTATATACGCCGAAGCGGAAGAAAATGCAAAAGCAGTTGGTGGTATTGTGTCAGCATTCCATTCTGATTTGCTCATTTATCATGGTGTGACTGCGGGTAAGGGAGCTGTAAAGATGATTGCGGCTGTTGCTGTAGTTATTTTATTGCTAATGGCTGCTTGCTCTGCCATGATTAGCAATGTCCTTTCGATTTCTCTGCAGGAACGCATTAAGCAGCTTGGTATGCTTGCGAGTATCGGTGCAACAAGTAAACAGAAGAAAGCCAGCGTTACCATAGAAGCCTTTCTACTTGGCATAATTGGTATTCCATTGGGCCTGTTATTTGGTTTGGGTTTAACGGTTGTTGTTCTGGCAATGATACGGATTTCCTTTAAAGACACTTTTACTTTTGGAATGATTGAGCTAAAAACATATATTTATTGGCTCCCTTTTCTCCTGGGAGCAATTTCAGGTATTGGTTCTTTGTTTTTTGCTTGTAAAACTCCGGGAAAAATCGCTTCAAAAGTTACAGTAATCGATACATTGAAGCAAACCAACATTTATCAAGTAAAGCAAAAATGGATAACGCATGGAAAACTAATGTCAATATTTTTTGGAATCTACGGATCGTTGGCTTCAAAAAATATCCATCGGAATCCGAAACGCTTTCGTGCGATAACGCTTTCTATTTTTTTAGCTGTGGTTCTTGGGTTATCCTTGTATAGTTTTTCGGATTTTATGCTTTTTCAAACATCTATGGATATGAAAGAAGATGGTTCAAGTTATACAGATGTTCAAGCTGCTGTTCCGTATAAAGATTTAGCAACTGCTGCGAAAGCAATTTCTGATGAGGGTATTTCAGCAGACATATCCTATCGTATTTCCCGATACATGACAGCTGCATTTGAGGAAGAAAATATCAATTCAGATATGGCGGGATACTTTATAAATGGCAACTTTGCAGAATTATATGTTGTGGGTATTGATGAAGAACATTTTCGCGCTATTTGTAAAGAAAATGATTTGAATTATACAGGATATGATGGCAAGCCAAATCACGGAATACTATTCAATCATGCAACTGGGAATTATGGTACGTCTCCAAATCGTGTTGTAGTTGGTTCTCCGTTTGTGCTTGAAAATGGGTGTAAAATCGAACTGGAATACGGCGACGATACAAATAAAACGGTCATTGTTCAAGATATTGTGAATGGAAATAATGCGAGTATTCAATCACAATTTGTTCAAGATAGAGCTGTCTTGATTGTTCCAATGTCTTTTTTTCAGTGGCTGCTGAATGATGATACCGCTATTGAACTTACCATTAACACCGCACAGCACGAAGAAGTTGCGGAGTGTTTAGCGGATACGGGATTTTTTCAAGTGGTTGATGTGGCAAGTACAACGGAAAATTCCCGCCAGACATATATGCTTCTCAAAATGATGGTTTGCATCTTCACGGTCTTAATGACAATGATTATTGGACTAAATGTATGCAATACGATTTCAAATACCATAGATGTCCGTAGAAGTGAGTTTGCAGTATTGCGATCTGTTGGCATGACATCTGGTGGTTTAAAGAAAATGTTACTTTTGGAATCTGTATTATATGGCATGAAGTCGCTGATATTTGCAATACCGATCAGCTTAATCATTCATTATGTCATGTATTCCATGATTTCGAAAGGAATGACCCCATTTGTGTTTTATATCAATTGGGGAGCATACGGAATCGCTGTTATTATGGTTGCACTTGTAGTAGTAACGGCAATGCTGTTTTCTTTGCGAAGTATTGAAAAGGTTGAAATTGTGAAAGAATTGAAAACTGGGAGCATGTAGTTCAAGACAATCGGGAATTAGGCACATCTCGTAAAATGAAAGGAAAGAAATGAAATGAACAAAAAACATATTACTCATGGCAAGTTGAAAGTATTTATGATATTATTTTTGGCTGTTATTTTGATTGTTCTGGTTGTAGTATGCGCCAAGAAAATTAAACTTTCTCAAAACGAAAAAAATATTATCGGCACATGGAAAAACAGCAATTCAGAAAATGTAATTACAGTTCAAGACAGTGACACTCTAATACTGTACAAAGACATTCCTGAAGCAGGTTTATATCATGGTAATGCTTCTTATCATTTCAGTTACACAGATACTATCTGTGTAACACAGGATGACATCAGTGCGGAGTTTTGTGTTGATGTTGATGAAAATCAATTGATAATCTACTTTGCAGGTCAGGTATATTTAGTGTTGCAAAAATAGTAACAGCGCGTAAATCAATTTAAGTATGTAGCATCATAGTACATATCGGAAAGCAGGACTCTCACCAGCTTTCAGTTACCATCCGAAAATCCAAGGCAACGCCTATTCTGATTCTGGCTTCCCAATTTTGTCATGCGGAGCACATGTGGGTATTTCGGCAAGGCGCACACGCATACATTTGAGAGCTGTATTTGACAGAGAAGTTTCTGGCAAAGGCTCAGGCACTCATACAGTTATATTGTGAGCTAAAGAAGTAGCTGGAAATATGCTATACGCTGGCTTTCGGCAAAGACCTTGTGATTGAGCCATTATTCAGGTGAGTGATACTTTATCATCGCTCATTTTGAAAGGGATGGACAAGAAAATAAAACAAACACAATATTTCTAATACTCTGCCGGACGACGGCAAAAGAAAAAAAGCCGTCGTAGCGCAGACAATTTGACACGCCCATTTGAAACGGCGGCTTTGATTTCAGAGCCGCCGTTTCTTTTCGTCTACGCTAAACCAACGACGACCTAACACCGTGTAAATCCACGGCGGCATATAGGAGGATTGCCGCCGTGTCTATCTTTGCCTTTTTTCACAGTGCCCATGACCTACATCAGTTAAAAAAAGCATAGCCCCGCCTCCGGGTTATTCCGGCTATGTATGCGAAATTTGTTGGAACCTTAACTATTATGTCATTTCATGCGTCCGTGTGGCTTCATGCCGCCCGGGCGCTTTTGCGTTCTTATGGGGCTGCTTCGGGTCATGTTGGCCCGAAGTCATTCCCCGGTGCCGCTCCCCGCCGCCTTCGTTTCGGTCACTCGTCAACCAACAACCGAAACGGAGGTCAATATGGCTATTATCAATTTGCGGGACTATTACCCATTCTATACATCGGATTGCTTCATGGAAGTATCGGAAGAAGTTGCAGAAATGTTCAAAGAGTTTGATTGTAAAGAGGCTGCTTATCGGCTGCGTACATACCGCCACAAAGCCTACTATTCCCTTGATCGGGATGACGGATTGGAGCATGAAGCTGTCTTTGTCGTCTTATCTCCCCATGAACTGTATGAGAGGAAAGTGACCATGCAGGAGCTTCACGCAGCGATTGCCAGTCTGCCGGACAAACAGGCAAAACGGATTCATGCTCATTTCATTCTTGGCATGACCAAACAGGACATTGCCCGGGCAGAGGGCGTCCATGAAAAAGTGGTTCGTGTCGCAATCGAGCGAGGTCTGCGGCGCTTAGAAAAAATTTTGAAAAATTCTTTATAAGGCGTACCGATTTAGGCCGGAAAATGAAATGGCTTATGAGAGGCAAAACACTTCGGGTCACAATGACCCGAGGTCCAGACAAGCCTCATGCAGATTGAAAATTGAATAAAAAGACACCCGGATACGAAGGGGAACGCGTTGTGTGACAGACCCGCCATGACCTCGGATTTCAGAGAATACAGTCTTTGTAAAACTGAGAGAGCGAATAGGTCCATGCCATAGGTGGGGCAAGGCTGGCTCCACCGGAACAGGCGCAGAACCCGGATACTTGCGTTTAGTCACAGCCCGAGCGTTGAAACGGCCTTGCAAGCCGTGAGCCGTCGCAGGCAATGAGAACGCCTTGCCATCAGAATGGGGAGAGTTGAAATACTATGGGGCATGAAGCCTATGTCCGTCCGGTGTGTCTGAAATGAAGTAAAAACCTATGGGGAGCCCTCGGCAATGCTGTCTGATGATAGGTCAACCGATCCGGCGTGGCTCCCCATCTTTTCAAAAAAGGTGCACTTTATGGGAAATGCGTTTGGAATGATCCCCGGCTTGGAACCGGACGAATGGAGCAATGACGCTTGCCGTGGTTATATCATTATGGCAATGGAGGACTGCGGATTTTCAAAGAAGGATATACGGCGTGTTGTGGGGCAGCTTTATGAAGTATTCGACCTCAACAGCGTGGAGGACGCCAAAGAAAAGTACCTTTCCAGTCCTTACTGACCTCGGACCACATTGACCCGAAGTGGAGAAAGCTCAAAGGGCGGCACCTGCTGGGTGCCGTCTTTTGACATTTCCCCACGGGACAAGTGGGAAAGGCTGGCATATACACGCGCTTTCGCAAAGGAGGTTTTCAATGACGCAAGCTGTCACTTATGAACGAGAAACAAAGTCTGTCGCATTTCAAGGGAAGATCATTGTGCTGGAAAGCCTCACGCCGGTACTTCCCCCGAAGGAGAAAGAACAGCGCAAAAAAGAAATTGAGCGCTGTCTTTTTGAGGTGTTCAGCAAATATGGGGACAGATTTCCTTAATCATTCGCAACATTGTTGTCCGGGGCTGCTGATGGTATAATATAGTTGTAAGGTTGGTAGCTCCATTCCAACAAGGAAAGGAGCCCAATATGGAATTTATCAGAGAAGATTGTATTTACGCAAGACAGTCAGTAGACCGCAAGGACAGTATCAGCATTGAAAGTCAGATCGACTTTTGCAAGTATGAATTGAAAGGCGGGAGCTGCCGGGTATTCAAGGACAAAGGCTACTCCGGTAAGAATACGGACAGACCGGAGTTTCAAAAGCTGCTGGGCGAGATCCGCAAGGGAAAGGTTCGGCGGGTCATCGTGTACAAGTTGGACCGTATAAGCCGCTCTATTCTGGACTTTGCAACGATGATGGAGCTGTTTCAAGAGTACGATGTGGAGTTTGTATCCTCCACGGAAAAGTTTGATACTTCGACCCCGATGGGCCGGGCCATGCTGAATATCTGCATTGTATTCGCCCAGCTTGAACGTGAGACAATTCAGAAGCGTGTCACAGACGCCTACTATTCCCGGTGCCTAAAAGGCTTCCACATGAGCGGGCAGGCACCATACGGTTATCAGTTAGAGCCTACTGTGGTAGAGGGTATCCGCACAAAGAAAATGGTTGCCGACCCCGTAGCCGCCGACCATGTTCGGCTGATGTTTGAAATGTACGCTGAACCGGAAACCTCCTTCGGAGATATTACCCGATACTTCGAGGAACATGACATAAAAATTTATGGCAAATCCATGTTCCGTACATTTCTTTCCCAGCTTTTAAGAAACCCCGTTTACGCACAGGCCGATTTGGAGCTGTACGAATTTTTCAAGAGCCAGGGTGCAGCGATTGTCAATGACGCTTCCGACTTTGCCGGAACAAACGGCTGCTATCTCTATCAGGGGCGGGATGTGAAGGAGGACAAGGACAGGTGCTTAAAAGACCAGATACTTGTTATCGCTCCACACGAAGCACTCATTTCCTCTGACACATGGCTTAAATGCCGGAAAAAACTTATGGCAAATACCACCTTCCAGCAGGGACGGAAACCGAAAAATACTTGGCTGGCCGGAAAAATCAAATGCGGGCATTGTGGGTATGCTCTGAAAGCCACCCATGTACCAAACAGCACCGGATATTTCCGCTGTACCAAACGGACGGAAAACAAAGGCTGTCCGGGCTGCGGGAAAATCCGCAAAGAAGAATTTGAGCAATTCATTTTCTCGGCCATGCAGGAAAAATTCAAAGACTTTCAGATACTCCACGGCAGAGAGGAAAAAGTCAATCCGAAACTTACCGCCTATCAAGTGGAGCTGGCACAGGTGGAGGCAGAAATTGAAAAGCTGCTGGATACGCTGACCGGAGCCAATGCGACCTTGCTTGCCTACGCCAACAAAAAAATTGAAGAACTGGACACCCGACGCCAGACCATTTCAAAGGCAATCGCTGAATTGAGTGTTGAAACCATATCGCCCCAGCAGATAAAGAAGTTATCCTATTATCTCGACAACTGGGAGAGCATAGATTTTGACGACAAAAGAAAAGCCGCCGATGGTTTGATCTCTACGATCAAGGCCACCAGCGACCGTGTTCAGATAGAGTGGAAAATCTGACATTTCCGCTCTATCGCCCCTCATTTCTATTTTATCTTGTTTGTACCCCTTGTACACCGATGTTTGCAAAAGCATATAAATATACACATCCAAGCTGCATCAGATTCAACGTTTCCACTTTGAATAAGTTATGGAAACCAGGAACCGTCAGTACTGTTGTAATGAGTACTGCACCTAACACAAATGCTCCCTGAAGCCACTTGTTATGAAAGAGACCTTTTGTAAAAATGACCGGATGATCTGATTTGCAATTATATCCATGAAACAAACGTGCCAGACAAAGAGTTCCAAAAGCATACGTGCTTCCAAGCAATGTACCATTCTGGTTGTATCCTGTCAAAAAACTGATCATTGTCATTGCTCCAATTACCAAACCTTCCAGACCGATTTTGCTAAGAAAATCTTTTGTCAATATCGACTCATCTGCCAATCTCGGTTTTTCACTCATCACTTCACTTCTATCCGGCTCTAAGCCTAACGCAATTGCCGGAAGACTATCCGTCAAAAGATTAATGAAGAGTAAATGTACTGGTGCAAATGGCACCGGAAGTCCTGCAACCGATGAACAAAGAACGGTTAAAATTGCTCCGAAATTTCCTGACAAAAGAAACTGTATCGCATATAAAATTGCTTATACAGTCTCTTCCTTAAGAGTCCTGGTATTCTGGATAATATACAGAGCGACCGATATGACCATCATTATAGCGCACAAACCAATCAACAGATCTGATACCATCGGTGTAATGTGGAACCATATAATATGCACCGCTGCAGTTCCATATGCGTTTGTTTTCCACTCGGTCATCTTGGATGTGACCGTCGTTTTCATATTCTCCCAACCATCGGAGACTTTCGTCTTGATTTCCGATGTCTTTTCGGAGAATTTTGTCTTGATTTCTGTCAGTTTTCCTCCCGACAGATTATCAACGAACGTGAATCCGGCTGTGTAATAGCCTTTGATTCCCTCCCATCCTGCTGCAACTACTCCTTTAATACCGCCCCCGTTTTCCTCATAGGCGGTTTTCATGTTCCCCAGTTTCTCCTTTGCGGTGTCAACTGCTGCCCCCATGAACTTTGTGACAGTATTTTTCACCGCTGAAAACGTCTTTGTCGCTGCTTGTCCGACTGCACTATTCGCAACCGAATCTTTTATCTCGTTCACCTTATTCGTGACCGCCTCTTTTGCTTTCGAGAACGCTCCTGTTATGGTTTCCTTGATTGCGTTGAATTTCTCCTTGACGTTACTCCACAACTCGGATAATTTTTCTTTGACCTTATCCCAGTTTTTATATAAAGCGATTCCTGCTGCGATCAGTCCTGCAATCAGTGTCACAATTAAAATAATCGGACACAGATTCATGACTGCATTGAGGGCGGTCTGTGCCACCGTCATTCCTCCAGTCACTCCGGTCGCTGTTGCTGTTGCTGCGGTATGTGCTGCCTCCGCTGCTGCCCCTGCTGTGTCTGCTGCTGTTCCTGCTGCGGTTGCTGCTGTCTTGGCTGTTATCTTTGCGATGATTCCTCCGACAAACGATGCAAACTGTTGACCTGTTTTCACCGTCGTCGATATTCCCTGTGCTACTTTTCCGAATCCGATTGCTAAAGGACCCACCGCAGCCACCACAAGACCGACCTTGATGATTGTCTGCTGTTGCCCCTCGTCAAGAGAGGTGAACCACTTTGTCAGTTCTTGAATCTTTGTCGTCACCTTTTCGATGACTGGTGCTGCTGCGGTCTGTGCTGTTGTCGCCAGTGTTGACAATGCCAGTTTTGCATTGTTCATCGCTATTGTTGCATTATCAATCGGGTCGAGTGTTCCGTTGTATGTGTCCTCGACCGTCGTTCCATATTCTGACATTGAGGATGACAGGCTTGTGAGGTCAATTCTGTTCTCTCGGATTGCTGTCGCCATTTCCGCAGCACCCTTTTTCCCGAACAGTTCTGTCGCAATCTGTAAAGCCTCTGTGTCCGTCTTTGCGTTCTTAATGCTGCCGATTGTCTCCTCCAGTGCGACATCCATTGACTTTCCCTCGGCTGTTGCGTTCTGCAATGCCTTTTTCAGTCCTGCCAGTGCTGTCGTAGAATCAACACCGTTCGCATCGAATTGAGCCATCAAATTGATTGCTTGTGGTAATGACAACCCCATCTCTTTGAACGCTGAATTGTTATCCAGTACATAACTTTCGAGTTTGTCAACGGAAATTCCTGTCTCCTGTGCTTTTGATGTCAGCAATCCCAACAGATTCCCCGTCTGTGATGTGTCTATGTTCCACGCTTTCATGATTTTGTCCACTTGGTCAACAGACTGTGTCACATTCGTTCCGTTTATGCTCGAAAACTGAATGAATTGCGTTGACAGGCTCTCCAGTTCCTCTCCTGTCGAATGAAATCTCGTGTTTACTTCACCGATAGCCTCTCCGACCGTTGACATGTCCTCCGGCATACTTCCGAAAACATTGTCCGCAGATGCGGTCAATCCCTCCAGTGCCTCTCCGGTTGCTCCGGTCTTTGTCACTATCGTGTCATATCCCTCGTCGAGTTCCTTGAACGCTGCGATTGATGCTGCTCCTATTGCAGCAATTCCCGCAGAAACGACGGACATTTTCTTTCCGAAACTCTCCATCTTTTGTCCTGCTTTGTCACAACCGCTTGCAAATTCATTCAGTTTATGATTTTTCAGTTCCTTGTTTACTTTTTCGAGTTCAGATTCCATCTCGACGAGTGATGCTTTTGATGCGTTCGTCTTTGTGGTCTGATTTGCAAGAGCAGTCTCCGTCTTTCCGATTGCTGTCTCGTTTGCCTTAAATTCCTGCTCCAGTTTGTCGAGTTCCTCTTTCAGTGCCTTTGACTGCTCTGAATTTGCTCCGGTCGCCTTTGTTGAATCCTCATAGGCTTTCTTTGCTGCCTCGACCTTTGTTTTCAATTCCTCCTGCTTTGTCTTTTGGTCTGAAAGTTTCTGTGTGAGTTTTGCTTGTTGCTCACTGTTTAATTGAACGATATTCTTTTGCAGAGTGATTTTTTGAGTGAGGCTCTCGGCTTTCGCCTTGAGTTGGTCTGCTGCCGAACCGAACGCTTTTGCTTGCGTCTGTGCCAGTTTGAACTCACTGGATAACACTTTCATCTGTGACGCAGCGGATTTCATTTGTGACTGATAATCAGACGAATTTGCTGAAATCTTCACGCTTGTATGTGCCATCGGTTCTCCTCCTCTCTGTGTTATGTGTTCTCGTTCACCGTTTCAAGTTCAAATTTCAGATATTTCAGCAGTTCAATGATATTTTCTTTCATGCACTGCCCGTATGATTCCCGCATGAGCCGAATCGCAATTTTTGTCACACGGTCAACGATTTCTCCGCATATCTTCCATGTGTTCTGTTCTTCCTGCTCCTCGTCCTCATACCCATTCTCACGGTCATATTCGTCGAACGCAGATGTCTCTCTTTCGATTGGCTCTGTCTCGACAATGTTCAGCAACGCATGTCTTGTTTTTCTGTCTCATGGTCACAAGACCCTTGATTCGGAGTTCCGGATTGATTTCCCGCAGGTCGTCAACCTGCTCCTGCAAATTGTGAATCGCCTCGTTTTCATATCCTCCGACCTTTACGGGTGCAATGACGAGTTCTGCTGCCAGTAGAATGTTGATGACCACCATATCAAGCAGACGACCGCAATCACAAATGCAATAGTCGTATGCCTCGGATATTTCCTCCAGTGCATCCCGCAGCCTCGTGACTTGATTTGCCTCCTGCTTGAGCAGCAGTTTCATGTCTGTCTGCATGAGATACCCGTTTGCAGGAATGATGTCAATGTGACTGTACTGTGTGGGTCTTATCAAGTCCGTTGTCCGGTATGACCCGCCCACACTCACATGACGCTCAAGCAGTTCACTCATTCCTGTTCCCTCCGGCTCGTATGCCTCGAATGTTTTGGATGTATCGCCCTGCGGGTCTCCGTCGAGAATGAGAACACGTTTCTCCTGCTCCTCTCCCAACATGTAGGCGATTGCATCCGATGTCGTTGTCTTTCCGATTCCACCTTTTGGTGACATAACTGCAATAATTCTCATTTTTTGTTCCTCCTGTTATCCTCTTGTTACCTGTTACATGAAACCTCTGTCGTCCGGCTGTCTCCATCCGCAGCGGTGCAGGTGCATCCCCTCGCCCACCTTATAGAGTGTATATGTGAACCCTGCTCCCAGTGCTATGACGACGACTGCTGCCACAATGATGATTTTCCTCATGTCCTCACCTCCCCGCTATATCGTGATTGTGTGGTATATACACAACTGCAAATCTCTGAAAGAATAGTCCGGTGTTTCCTCCGGTTTCATCGGTGCAATGAGACCCCGTTCCTTGTATTTCCTGTGAGTGATCTCCGGAATTGCTCGGAATCTCTTGACTTCTGCATCTCCTATCTGTGCGACAATGTCCTTGTCAACCTCCATGTTTGCGAAATACTGGTTGTATATCTCCTCACCGTCCTTGATGACCCGAACCCTGTCCGGACTTTCAAGCAACGTCATAACATCCTTGACCGTCATCCTGCTGCACCTCCTCATTTCTTTCTCGGTTTGCTCTCTTTGATTTCCCCATTCTTGAGGATGCTGTTGTTCGGTATATCCATGACCATCTTTTCGATTGCGTCCTGCTTTCCACTCGCTCGCCCCATCACAATCATGACATCGTTCATCCTCCAACTATTGAGAGATAAATATTTCTTGATGACCTCGATTGCCTCCTCTGCGGAGTAGCAGGTCGCCACGAAATGACCTGCCTCTGCCATGTCTTTGAGGAACTCTTTCTGTGATACCTGCTGCCTGTTGTCTCCGAACTTCATCTCGATGTATAGTCCGCAATAAATTCCTTTCGGATATGGCAAGCAAAGGTCGCTCACTCCCGCCTTGACACCCATCTGTTTGAGTTTGACCGCCTCCTGCTTGTTCCTGCTGCCTCCGTTCGGTACATGATGCAGCCATTTCAATTCCGGATAACGATTCACATTCCAGTTCGCCCACGACACGACATTGATTTGCTCCGTGTCCTCACTTCTCATTGCATATCTCATGTTCATTCTCTTTCACCTCTTTCCTGCTGCCTGTCTCCTGCTTGCACATGTCATAATATTCGCAGAACAGACACACATGTCTGCAATCCTTGACCCTCAACATGTGCAGAATCCTCTCAATCACCTGCATCCTGCTCCAGTTCCTCCTCAATTTCTTTCATCCGGCTCATGATGGTCTGATTGTACTCATACACATAGATTCCGTTTTTCCATAGGTGTTGTTTTGCTCCCTGCTCCCCGTAGTTATACGCTGCAAGTGCATCTTGAATCGTTCCGTATCTCTCAATCAGTTCCGACAAGTAATCAATCCCGACAAGTACGTTCTGATATGGGTTCATGAGGTCTGTGACGTTCAGACGCTCCATCCTGTCTCTGTGGCACTCCTCATATATCTGCATGTACCCGATAGAATGACCATCGTCACCAACCTTGTCGAATTTATATCCGGATTCTTTCTCAATCAGAGCGACCACAAGGTCATATCTGACCCCGTACTGCTTGCAGACACAATATGTATATACCTGCATCTTTTCCGGAAAATAGCCACCTGTCCGACTGTATTCCTCCGGTATCTCATAGAACACAAATCCGTCCTCCTCACCTCCCCAGTCTGCCGACATGGTGTCAAATACTGCATACTTGTCCGGTTCTGTGTCCTGTTCCTGCTGCCATGTTCGCACCTGCTCAAGCATTGCATTTTGTCCGGATGCCTCTCTTTTCTCGTCGATTCTCTGCATCCGTGCATTGAACTCCTGCGACTGCTGCTCATACTCCTCAAATTCCTTGTCATCTCGCATGACAGAGCGTGTCAGACCTATGCTCACAGCGATCGCCAGTAATACCATCACCGCAATATATGTCCGTTCCCGTCTCCTCCTGCTCATTCTTCTCTTTCTTTTTACTTTCATTGCTGCCTCCGTTTCCTCATTCTCGCCCGTATGTAGAACATTGAGTTGAAATCGTTGTAATAGATTCCCGCATCCGTAAAATCAAAATCCGGATACCATTTCAACATCTGCTCACGAACCTGCTCATGTCCTTTTCTCATGGTCTCGACGTATGTTCCGATTTTCTTATATCCTCCGGCTTTTGCTGTCGGTCTCTTGGAATGAACCACCTTGATGTCGGGGTCTCTCAATCCCCGTGAGGAGTTCCACCGTTTCTCCGATTTCACCCTGTTCTTTTCCTCGACGATATACTTTGCCATTCCTGTCAAACCGTTCTCGTCCTTTTGCAGCCTCCGAACCTCGTTCCTGCTGCTCTGTTTCCAACATCCCTCAACCACATCCATGTCCATGTCGCCATCCATGACAATGTGATGATGCCACCGGATTTCCTCTGTCGGATTGTAGGCGGTCACATAGACATATCTTGCGTTCGGGAGACCCCTTTTCTTTCTCTGATAATTCACCCGTCGGATGAATTTCTGCACGTTCTTGATTGCTGCGTCGATGTCTCCGTCCGGAGGGAGATGCTCATTGTCGTATGTAAACGTGAGCCACAAATCTCTGTCCGTGAAATTCTCATTGATAAGACGCTCCACATATTTCCTTGCGTTCTTGTCGTTCAGATTCCTTTGAGCCTTGTCATTGTCCTTTTTGATACTCCGACCCTCCGGAGGTACTTCATCCATTTTCTTGAACTGTGGATATATCTCAACCTCGAACTGGTCTCCTGCTCGTATCTCCTTGAGTGCATATACAACCTTTTTCCCTTGCTTGAACATCTGCTCAACAAAGAACTCGTGCATATCCTCAAGGCTCTTGTTGTATGCTGCCTCATAGTCATACGGGATGAACGTCATCCCTTTCTTTCTCTTTGCCATTCTGACACCGTTCCTCCTGCTGCCTGTTATATACTTTTCAACGACTTGTTACTATCCATCACAAGGTCGTCAAAAGGGTCTGAAACCCCTTGAATCACGGGGTTTCCCCCGCTTTTTCATGCTTGCAATATGGTGTCAGATTTGCTATAATATTTTTAGGTTTTAAGCGTCTGACACAGACTGCTAAACGGGAGACCGCTGCAACGGTCTCCTTTCTTTTTGCTCTTTTTTCTCATGCTCTGCATATTCACTCTTGAATGTATTGAACTGGTACTCCACACCTCCTTGCAAAATCAATCTCGGTTTTCATTCCTGCTGAAATCCCGTGTCTCACACCGACCATCACTGCATCACATCTCGGAATTATTTCTCGCCCTGCTGCAAGCCCCGTCTCTCGCTCCTGCCGATCTGTCTCGTTGAGACACTGTGTCATGTATAGATGAACTGTCACAGGACTTTCGCCCCGCAACAGTGCCTCTCTTGTCAATTCTCTCGCATACTCAATATTGCGATGCAAGGTCTCCTCGTCTGCTGCTCTGTATGGTGAACAGATATATACAATACGCATCCGCTCGACCTCCTCTCACATGAAATCAAATATTGTCATCTGTGCTTTTTCTGCCTCGATTCGTTCTGATGCTTTTCTGTAATAGTCTGCATCAATCTCAAATCCTAAAAAGTCATGTTGTGTCCTGTGTGCAGCAACAAGACAACTTCCGCTCCCTGCGTGTGTATCAAGAATTTTGTCTCCTGCTTTCGCATATCTTGATATAACCCACTCGTATAGTTTCACTGGTTTCTGTGTTGGGTGAAAAGTTCCATCTTTGAGCAGTTCAACCCGATTCATAACGATAATTCTTGTCGGAACATTGAAAGACGTGTATGCAAGTTCACAGTCTGACATTGTCAAACCGTGTTGACCTTTATCCCACACAATCCACCCTTTCGTTCCTTTTGTGAGGTGTTCTACAAAGTAATTGCCCCCCCCCATATCACTTGATTGACTGATACTCTCTCCAGTTCTCTGAAATACTCCTCCGGAGGAATTGCAGCATCCCAGTTTTTCCGGATGTGCTCTTTCCGTGTGTGTTTAGGATTCTTTTTGTTGATATTCAATTTCTGTCCGTCAATGCCTATCCCATACGGAGGGTCGCAAATAGCCAGTTCAAAAAACTTGTCCGGAATTTCCTGCATTGCTGCCATACAGTCCATGTTGTATAGTCGATTCAGTTCAAACATGACCTCTCCCTCACGCTGTTGCAACCGCTGTCTTTCCCTGCTGCTCCCATTTCTGACGTTCCTCCTGTTTTCCTGCCATATATCCGGCAATATAGGACTTGTCAACGTCATCCATCTGTGTGAACCGCTCTGCGATATTCTCAATCATTTCTTTTCTTTCATCCTTTGACATATATGTCACGCTCCTCTCTTTCCTCTGATTCTCTCAAGTTCTGCCTGTATGTCTTTTCCGGAATAATCTGCAAGCAGTTTCTCCGAAATGTGATAAGTCCATATTGATGACATCTGCACCGCTGTTCCGATAGGGAGTTTCCCTTGCTGCATCGCTATTCGGATGAATTGCGGTGATACATTCAATATGACTGCTGCCTCGGTTGGCAATATACGTCCGACTTCCATCCGTCTGACCTCCTGTTCTGACCTGCCTTGTCAATGCGTGGGCGGTCATCCCACACAGACGGGCGACTGCTGCCCGTTTCGGCTCTCAATAGTCATCCTCAATCTGTTCGTCTGCCTCTGTGTAATATTCCCCGTCATATCCCTTTGACATGATTCTCTGATAGCATCTGTCACACACCAGTCTGAACGGGATTCCATGACAATCCTTTGTGAAATACATATCCTCACGATCAACCTCGTGTTCGCACACCGGACATGTCCGAATGTCACGCTCCTCGAATCTGCATGACAACCCGTTCTGTCTCCTCCGGCAATCCTCGACCGTTCCGTCTCGTCCTGTCATGAGTTGGTTTTTGCAGATGTCGCAATCATTTCCCTCGTTGAAATATTTCATTTCCTGCATCCTGTTTCCTCCTGTGGAGGCTCTCTCGGTCTGTTCATGACCTCGCCTCTGTTCCGGCTGAATTTACCGTGTTGTGTCTTTTCACCTTAAAAAGTCACCGAAAACCTGTCATCCAACTATGAACCTTTTAGCAAGTTCACCCGCTGCCATGTTTCTCACGGTATTCCGACGCTGTCTTTCGGCTTGCCATCGTCAGAGCGTCGGTCGCCATCCGGACGCTGACGGGGCGACTGCTGCCCCGTTTCGGCTTTAATAATTCAATTCAATCGGTCTTTTCTTCTCGTCGATGCAATCCTCATAATCAAAATCAAACCATGTGTTCAAATTCAAATCGTGTCCGTCTTTTGCCAACTGTTCAAAATCCTTGTCCTCAAGTGGCTTGATGATGTATTTCCCTGTTTTGATGTCGATGTCCACCAGTTCAACGTATTCGATATGGTAATAACACCCGTTCGGTGTCTTTCTGTAACCACTCCGGTCTCTCACAACCATTCTCTTGATGTCCTTTTTCTTTTCCGGCTGCGGGATGCTCTTGAGCATTGTTCTGATGCTTTTCACAAATTCTGCTTTTTCAAGATTGCTACTCATGTATAATGTCTCGATTGCTTTGTACTGTTCATCTGTTACGTTTCTACCTGCAAGGGATTCAAATTCGGATTTCATCATGGTTTTTGTCCTCCTGTTCGTTATCTTTGATTACATTATATTTATCGCAGATTACTTTGTCAACACTTTTTTGTTATCTCTGATTACTTTTTTATTGATTTTTCTGTTTTTCAGTGTTATCCTTATAGCAAATAAGGAGGTGACGCATGTGACACAAGGCGAAAGAATCAAAGAGGTGCGAAATTCCCTCGGTCTTACTCTTGAGAAATTCGGAGATAGACTTGGAGTGACAAAAGTCGCAATTTCCAATATAGAAAAAGGAAATCGCAACCTCACCGAACAGATGACAAAATCCATCTGTCGAGAGTTCGGTGTTGATTATATGTGGTTGACCACTGGAGAGGGAGAAATGTTCGTCGAGACCGACGATGACTTTTTTGAAAGAATCGACCGCATCATGGCGGGTGAAAATGAGACCCGCAAAAATATGATAAAAATGCTCTTGTATGCCTCGGATGATGACATCAAGGCATTTGACAGACTTGTTGATTATTACATTTCATTGAGAGAGGAGAAATGATGAAAAAAGCATCTGATTTATATTCTCTCACTCGTCGAGAGTTGATTTTGCTTGAAATGTTTAACATGCTTGATGACGAGGAGCAGGTTCAGCGTTTGTGTAGTCTTTCCGGTTATTTGCTCGGACGCAAAATCTTGTCGGAGGACGATTCGATGAAATACCTGCGTGAAATAAAAAAAGACTGACAGTCTTTTTCAACTGCCAGTCTCGTGGGTGTACAGATATAAAACGAATTTATATATCCTCTTGAGGACTTTTTCGCTTTGTATCTTACCGACTAACTCAATGATAGTCTCTTTGTAATGCAAGGGAACACCACCCCTTTCCGAAACACATCATATCACATATTTCCATGATTGTGGAAATATCGGAGTTCATTTCCATAATTGTGGAAATCGTCTCCCGTTCCCACTCACGGAACATGTCATGTGATACAATTATTTGTATTCGGATTCAAACAGGTCGGTTATTTTGACCCCCAGTGCAATCGCTATCGTTTCGAGTTGAAACAATGTCGGTGACACCTTACCGTTTTCGATGTTGTTGAGCGTCGATTTTCCGATTCCGGATTTCTTCGCCAACTCCATCAACGTGAACCCTTTTGAGGTTCTCGTTTCCCATAACAAAACTTTCATCCTGCTCACCTCCTTTCGTAAGGAAAGTGTACAAGGTGACAGATTTGTCCAAAAGAATGGAGGTGTTTTGCATGAAATACGGTGTCAGAAAACCGAATGTCAAAAAGAGCATAAAGGCAAGGACTACCGGAAAAGTAAAGAGGCAGGTCAAAAAGGCTGTGAATCCTCTTTATGGTAAAAAGGGAATGGGGATTGTGAATGACCCGAAAAAGGCTGCTTATAATGCAGTGTATAGTCGAACGACCGTCGGGGTCTCTGATGTGATGAAAAGTGCATCATCCGGAAACGGACACACATCCGCATCCTATGACGCACCTGCTCCAGTGAAAAAGGAATATTCCGACCGGACATATAATGTCTGCGGAATTATCCTCATGGTTCTCGCTGTTGTGCTTGTGCTTTTGGGATTGCTCCTGCTGCTTGCTGTTCCTGTTGGCGGTGTTGCTGCCATCCTGTTGGGTGTCGGCTGTTTTGCCATCGGTCGCAAGTATCGGAAAATTGTGAAAGAACGCTCTGAAAAATAGATTTGCACATAAAAAGACGACCCGTGCTGCAACACGAATCGCCTTTGTGGAATCTCTTATCTCATGCCCTGCAAAAAGCATTTTGATAGAATCCGAATCCTGTTTCATTCTACCATAAAACCGTGCTTTTTGCACTGGTTTTATTTTTTATACTCTTTTTTAGGATGGTGATTGAATGAAACTACCGAACGGGTTCGGGTCGGTCTATAAATTATCCGGAAACCGACGAAATCCCTATGTAGCAAAAAAGACAAAAGGGTGGGAAATTGACCCTATAACCGGAAAATCAAAACAATTATATATAACCGTCGGATATTACCCGACACGCAAAGAGGCTCTCACTGCATTAGCGGAATACAATAAAGACCCCTTTGATTTACACCATGCAACTATTACTTTCGAGGAAGTATATGAGAATTGGTCGGAAATCCATTTTGAAAAAATCAAGGACACGAATGGTTATAAGGCTGCTTTTAACACATCGAAACCCCTGTGGAAAATGAGATTTGTTGACATCAAACTGGATCACCTGCAAAGTGTCGTCGATAGCTCCGGCAAAAACACTCCCACACTTAAAACCTTGAAAATCCTGTGGGGTCTCATGTATGACTATGCTGTCATTCACGAGATTGTGTCTCAAGATAAAAGAGACATGGTCAGATATGTCGATATAAGCAAGGCGGGAAATCCGAACGCATACAACCGGAAACCTTTTTCAAAGAAAGAGATTTCTATTCTGTGGAAATGCAAGGATTCAAACATATATGTGACCGTCATCCTTATTATGATTTATTCCGGTGTCCGTATCGGGGAACTCCTCGACCTTGAGAAAAAGGACATCCATCTTGATGAACGATGGTTCTATGTGAAAGAATCCAAAACAGAGGCAGGAATCAGAGAAGTTCCCATTGCTGAAAAGATTGTACCATTCTTTGAATACTGGATGAACCGGAAATGTGACCATCTGATTTGTACACCCGACGACGAACCTTTTCAGTACCGGAATTATTATGATTCTTACTGGATTCCTCTGATGCTTGAGTTCGGTTTCGGGAAATTCGTCATTGATGAAACGAAAAGAGAACCTGTCTATGACGGACACCGCCCGCATGATACAAGGCACACCTGCATCTCTCTCCTCACCGAAAAGGAAGTTGACGAGAGATTCATCAAGAAAATTGTCGGGCATAAAGGACAGGGTGTGACCGAAAACGTCTACACCCACATTGAACTCCCGACCAAACTTGAGGCAATCAATTTGATTTGATGGAGGGCAATGTCATGAACAGAACAGAATACAAAAATAATTTTTATAAAGAGCATTATGAACGAATAAACCTCGCAGTTCCTAAAGGAATGAAAGATATTATCCGGACGCTCGCAGCAGACAAGGGAATGTCTATCAACGCATACATTCAAGACCTTGTCAGAAAAGACCAGTGCGGAATGTTCGACACGATGCAGGTCGCAGAAAAGAACAGGGAAATGATTTCCGGAATCACTGGAAACATGCACGACGGATATGACATCATATTCAAGGACGGTCATTCCTGTCACTGCCGGACGAAAAAAGATGTCCGGTCATGTATCATTGAATACTGCAAAGAAAAGGGTGATTGAATCGCCCTTTTTTCATGCAAAAATGTGTCTTGCACAAGATTTCAAAAGTATTGCACAAGACACCTGTTTTCGTGTTAGTTACCTGTGTGTTACCTGTTAGTTACCGGAACATTTTCGTGTGTTTTGATGGTGTCTGATAGATTTTCAGAATATAAAGAAAACCCCGAAAATACTGGATTTTCGGGGTTTGTTGCTCTTTTTCGATATTCGGTTGAATTATCGCTTGCTGAACTGCGGAGCGCGACGAGCGGCTTTGAGGCCGTATTTCTTTCTTTCCTTCATACGAGGGTCTCTGGTAAGGAATCCAGCCTTCTTCAGAACGGGTCTGAAATCGCCGTCTACCTGAAGCAGAGCTCTGGAAATACCGTGTCTGATTGCACCAGCCTGGCCGGTGTATCCGCCACCGCGAACGTTAACCAGAACGTCGAACTTCTCAGCAGTCTCAGTAGCTGCCAGAGGCTGACGAACGATAACCTTCAGAGTCTCCAGACCGAAGTACTCATCAATGCTTCTCTTATTGATTGTAATATTACCATTACCGGGTACTAAATATACTCTGGCGATGGATTTCTTTCTTCTACCGGTTCCGTAGTATCTTTCTGTTTTAGCCATGATTTATTTTCCTCCTCTCAGTCCTTTAGAATGTCAGTACTTCAGGCTTCTGAGCTTCATGCTTGTGCTCAGGTCCTGCATATACGTGAAGTTTGGTGAACATCTGTCTTCCTAAAGGTCCCTTGGGAAGCATGCCCTTAACTGCAAGCTCGATTACCTGCTCAGGCTTCTTTTCTAATTTTTCTCTCAGGGTAGCTTCTTTTAAGCCACCAACGTAATCGGAATGATGATAATATACCTTCTGGTCCATCTTCTTACCGGTTACTTTGATCTTCTCAGCATTGATAACGATAACGTTGTCACCGCAGTCGATGTGGGGAGTGAAGATAGGCTTATTCTTGCCTCTCAGCACTTTAGCAACCTCAGATGCCAGACGGCCTAAGGTCATGTCAGTAGCGTCTACTACATACCATTTTCTATCGATTGTAGCTGGACTAGCCATAAATGTTTTCATTATGTTCCCTCCATATTACTTTCGCCGATTCCTAATCGACTTTTTCAGTGTTCCGGTCTGATAGTAATCTGCAGATGTCCGGCTACATTTTACTTCTTCCCAAAACGGTTGAATACTTTATTTCAATGCTTCGTCGGGGCTTTGACTCAGCATATTGAAACACTGTCACAGTCATATATTATATGATACGGTTTCGTTCGTGTCAATACATAAACTAAACTTTTTTTGCGTTCATCTTTTATTGCTCAGCCTCTCTCATGCTTATATCACGGTAGCGAAGCTATTTACAAGAACTCATATTTCACTAAAGTCAGTCCATGGGCCGGTGCGGTAGGTCCCGCTGCACTGCGGTCTTTTGCCTCGAGGATCGTGAAAATATCCATGGGGTCCCGCTTGCCCTGTCCGATATCTAACAGGGTTCCGGCAATGATCCTCACCATATTATATAAGAAGCCATTACCACAGACCCGGATCACCAGATCATTTTCTCCCTGCTCTTCCACTTCCACGGAATAGATGGTGCGTACGGTGGATTCCACCTGGGCACCGGTCTGGCAGAAGCTTTTGAAATCATGTTCTCCCTCCAGATAAGCCGCAGCTTCCTGCATCCGGTTCACATCCAGTTCATAATAAGTAAACAGCGAATACAGACGTTTCACCGGCATGGGGAACTGTGCCCGGTAGATCCGGTATTCATAGGTCTTGCGGCTGTCGCATCTGCGGGGATGCCAGTCATCCGGCACCTGTTCGGACTTTTGTATCCGGATATCCTCCGGAAGTCTCTGGTTCAGCGCATAAGAAATTTTCTCCGCAGGCATCCGGCTGGTCGTGTCAAACACAGCGATATTCCCCAGTGCATGCACACCGGAATCTGTCCGGCTGGCACCGATGACCTCAACAGGCTCCCGCAGCAGATCGGTCAGACACCGGTTCAGTTCGCTTTCGATGGTGATCCCGTTATTCTGGATCTGCCAGCCGTGATAATTCGTACCGTCGTAGGCCACGGTCAGGCGGACACGCTTTGTTGTTTTTTCCAGTTGTGTTCCCTTTTCCGCTTCCACTGTGTCTCACCTGCTTTCTCTCTAATCATCTGTTCATTGTCATATGTCTTCTGTCCTGTCTTTTCCAGGCCTTTCAGCATATCGCCCGCTGCTACTGCCACAACTGCATTTTACGGCAGAAACGACAGACGTCCTACCACAATGCTGATCACCATATATGCGGCAATACAGCCGTAAGCAATGTAATCTCTCTTATGATAGATCAGCGGTTTCATCTTCGTCCTGCCCTCTCCGCCGCGATAGCATCTGGCCTCCATTGCCATGGCAAGGTCGTTGGCTCTGCGGAACGCGGAGATAAACAGCGGTACTAAAAGGGGCACCATTGCCTTGGCACGTTTGAATATATTGCCGCTCTCGAAATCCGCACCTCTGGCGATCTGCGCTTTCATGATCTTATCCGTTTCTTCTAATAATATAGGAATAAAACGAAGTGCAATGGACATCATCATGGCCACTTCATGTACGGGCACCTTGAATACTTTTAAGGGTCCCATCATTTTCTCCATACCGTCCGTCAGATTGTTCGGTGTGGTAGTCAGCGTCATCACAGAGGATCCAATGATCAGCAGCGTCAGGCGGATTGCCATGGAAATGGCCATCTTCAGACCTTCCTGCGTAATGGTCAGCTTCCAGATCGTGAATAACGGTGTGCCCGGTGTCAGAAAGAGATTGAACACCACTGTGATCAGCATGAGCATAACAATGGTCTTCATTCCCTTTACCATGAATTTAAAAGGTACCTTCGACAGACGGATCACTAATCCCAGGAAAAGTGCCGCAATCACATACCCTGCATAATTTTTGAAAAAGAACAGGGAAATGATAAATAAAACGGTACCTCCCAGCTTTACCCGGGGATCCATCTTATGAATCAATGATTCCGTCTGATAATATTGTCCTAATGTAATATCTCTAAGCATATTGCTCCTCACCAGAGTTTCTGCCCGGCTCCTGTCGGGTCAGAACTCGTATCTTCTCTCTGCTCATGCTGCAATTTGAGCATTGCAGTTCAAATCATTACTTCTGATTGTTCTGTTTCCAGACTCTTGCAATTTCTTCCGCAGCCTCTTCGATCGTTGTGGCATCTACATCCACATCCGCTCCCCGTGCTTTCAGCTCATGCATGATATAGGTCACCTGCGGTGCCGCCAGTCCTACTTCTTCCAGCTCTTTGTAATGTTTGAACACTTCTCTCGGGGTATCGTCATACATGACGCTTCCCTTGTTCATCACAATAATACGGTCTACGTATTCCGCCACATCCTCCATACTGTGGGATACCAGCAGAATCGTAAGTCCTGTCTCGGTCTGCAGCTTTTTGATCTGCTGTAAGATTTCATCTCTTCCCTTGGGATCCAGCCCGGCAGTGGGTTCATCCAGGATCAGCACTTCCGGCTTCATTGCCAGTACTCCGGCGATCGCCACACGACGCTTCTGTCCACCGGACAGTTCAAAGGGTGACTGATAGAAAAGCTCGTCCGGCAGTCCTACTTTTTTCAGAGCATCGTATGCACGAAGCTCCACTTCTTTTTTATCCAGTCCCAGATTCTTCGGTCCGAAACAGACATCGCTGAATACATCGATCTCAAACAGCTGATGCTCCGGATACTGGAACACCAGCCCTACCTTGCTGCGGAGCTTTTTCATATCATAATCCTTGTCGTAGATATCTTCTCCGTTAAAATAGATATGTCCGTCGGTAGCACGGATCAATCCGTTCATATGCTGCATCAGCGTGGACTTACCGGAACCGGTATGCCCAATGATACCGATGAACTGTCCATCCGGTATCTTCAGGCAGACATCGTTCAGGGCATGAACTGCCAGCGGTGTATCTGCACCGTATACATAATTCACATGATCTAATATGATAGACATTTTTTCGATCCTTTCCCGGGTACTTTCATTCGCTGCCATCCCCGCCACTATTTCCTGTCGGTTTTTCCATAGCCCAGTGCATTGACCAGCTCTTCTCTTGTCAATATGCCATTCGGCAGCGGAATTCCGCGTTTCTGCAATTCATACGATAACAGCGTTACCTGCGGCACATCCAGCCGTAGCTTTTTCAGCTGCTCCACCTGTGAAAAGATTTCCCGGGGGGTACCCTGCATGGCAATTTTTCCCTCATCCATGACAAATACCTTGTCCGCATGAATGATCTCTTCCATATAATGAGTGATCAGGATCAGCGTAACGCCTTCCACCTGATTCAATCCACGGACTGCACGGATGACTTCCTTACGTCCACTGGGATCCAGCATGGCAGTTGGCTCATCTAATACAATGCATTTGGGATGCATGGCCAGTACTCCGGCAATAGACACTCTCTGCTTCTGCCCACCGGACAGCTTATTCGGGGAATACTTTCGATATTCGTACATACCTACCGCGCGTAAGCTCTCTTCCACACGCTGCCAGATCTCCTCCGTGGGGATCCCCATGTTCTCCGGGCCAAATCCCACATCTTCTTCCACTACCTGTCCTATGATCTGGTTATCCGGATTCTGAAACACCATGCCGGCTGTCTGACGGACCTTCCAGATGTTGTCCTCATCCTTCGTGTCCATACCATCGACCCAGAGTGTTCCCTCTGTCGGATTTAAGATGGCATTCATATGCTTTGCCAGAGTAGACTTGCCGGAACCGTTATGTCCGAGGATAGCTATGAACTGTCCCTGCTCTATATCAAGAGAAACATCATTCACTGCTCTTGTGATCCCTTCCACATTTCCCTCTTCATCCCGACGAATATATTCATATACTACATTATTTGCTTTAATGATCTCCATAAATAATCTCCATTCCATATTCGCTTAGTGCCGGAGAATCAGCTGTCTTCTGCTTTTGCAAGATATCGTTCCTATTTTACTAGATTATGCACAGATTTACAACACTTAACAGGGAACTGACCCGACTTTTTCAAAATCTCTTGTACTGCTTTCCAAAAACCTTTATAGTTATGGTTGTATCTTTCTATTGTAGAACATTTCAGAAAATAAAACGAGGAGGCATTCTATGAATCCGATCGATCGCAATAAAATATGGAAGATGGTGGGTATCCTTGCGCTCATCACTGTCGTGGCAGGAGGACTGCTAAGAGTATCCCAACACAGTTCCTACACTCTGGGGGATTATGCGGCGGACAATCCTTCCCTGGCTTATCAGACGGCAGAGCCGTCACCTACCACGGAACCTACACCGGCCGTCGACAATTCCAATGCAAATGCGACAGAAAACTTGCAGGAAGGATCTTCCATGGCAGAAACTACTGTTTTGACCGGATATTCCCTGAACGGAGAGCTATTGACCGACCAGCGGACCACGCTGTCCGACGGCTTCTATTATGAGCCGTTATCCGAAAAATTACAGAGATACATAACAGGTGTTTCTTATCCAGCCACTGTGGATAACTCTGATAGTTCTTCGGAAACACTGTTGAAATCTGTCGAAATCAGCTATGACGATCTGCGCTATGTACATATAAGGCATTATAATTTTGAAGGAAATCCTGCAGAAGGGGAATTGATCTGTAACAAAGCGATCGCGCAGGACCTGACAGAGATCTTCTACGAGCTGTATTGTAATGAATACCAGCTTGAAAAGGTACTTTTGATCGATGAATATGATGGGGATGACCTCGCATCCATGGAGGATAACAATACCTCCTGCTTCAACTACCGCCCGGTGGAAGGAACTTCCTCCCTGTCTAAGCATGCATTAGGGCTGGCGATCGATATCAATCCCTTTTATAATCCTTATATTACTTACAATAAGGATGGCAGCGAAAAGGTATCTCCTGCAAACGCTTCCGCCTATGCAGACAGAACCTCTTCCTTCCCCTACAAAATTGACGAAAACGATCTGTGCTATCAGTTATTTAAGGAACATGGTTTCACCTGGGGAGGTCACTGGAACTCCTGCAAGGATTATCAGCATTTTCAGAAGGTAGTGGAGTAAGCCGCTTGTCAGCAATCATTTTCCTGTAATAATCGAGTAGACTGTCTCCTACTCGATTTGTATACTTCGAATACACAAAAAGCGCCTCCGGAAATAAACCAACTCATTTCCGAAAGCGCTATTTTTATGTCTGCTTATAAGTTATGGATTAAACTAACTCCAGAACAACAGTCATAGCTGCGTCACCCTTACGCTGACCGATCTTAACGATTCTGGTGTAACCACCCTTACGGGTAGCATACTTGGGAGCATACTCATCGAAGAGCTTTGCAACCAGGTCAACTTCCTTGGTGTTCTTTTTCTTGCCTGCTGCATCAGCGGGAACCTCAACTACAGGGTTCAGAACCTTCAGCATCTGACGACGTGCATGAGATCTGGTAGGCAGATCCTTCTTGATCTCCTTCTCAACTTCGTCGTATACAGTAACGGTAACACCGTTCTCAATCTTAACCAGCTTGCCATCCTTATCGCGATGGGACTCAGCCAGGACCTTACCGGTCTCCTTGTCAACGATCTGCTTTACGCGCTTGCCGTCCTTGTCCTTGCGGGCAACCTTGGTGGTAACTTTAACAGTTTCGAAGTTATCCTTCTCTTTTACTGCCAGAGCGATCAGTCCATCAACGATCTTCTGTACTTCCTTAGCCTTAGCTTCGGTGGTAACGATCTTGCCGTTGTTGATCACTGCAGTTACCTGATTTCTTAATAATGCCTTTCTCTGTGCAGATGTTCTGCCGAGTTTTCTGTACTTTGCCATGATAATTTTCCTTTCTCCATTCATGGTACATCCGGCCATGCACTTTGGACTTACTTACCGAATGCGTTGTTTTTTGCCATTTAGAGATAAACCGCATCCGAACACTTTGGGCTTACCGGATACGGAAATCTAACTTTTTATGTTCAGCTGAAATTAGTTCTCATCGCTGGGGTTCAGCTGTAATCCCAGCTCTTTCAGTTTAGCCAGAACTTCTTCCAAAGATTTACGTCCGAGGTTACGAACCTTCATCATATCTTCTGAAGTCTTATTGGTTAACTCTTCTACAGTATTGATACCTGCTCTCTTCAAGCAGTTGTAAGAACGAACGGAAAGCTCCAGCTCGTCAATACTCATCTCCAGAACCTTTTCCTTCTCGTCGTCTTCCTTCTCTACCATAACCTCAGCGGTCTTAGCATTTTCGGAAAGGTCGATGAACAGGTTCAGATGCTCGCTGAGCACCTTAGCTGCCAGGCTGACTGCCTCATCGGGAGCCAGGGTTCCGTTGGTGTATACATCCAATGTAAGCTTGTCGAAATCAGTACTCTGACCTACACGGGTATTTTCTACCGTAACGTTAACTCTCTCTACAGGTGTATAGATAGAATCAATGGCAATTACGCCGATTGGTAAATCTTCGTGTTTGTTCTTGTCGGCACTTACGTAGCCACGGCCTCTTGTAATAGTTAACTCCATGTAAAGTTTGGTATCTTTACCGCTCAGAGTAGCGATTACAAGGTCGGGATTCAGAATTTCAATATCCTGGTCACACTGGATATCAGAAGCTCTTACAACACCTTCGCCTTCAAACTCGATATATGCAGTCTTAGCCTCGTTGGTCTCGCTGTTGTTCTTGATCGCAAGGCTCTTGATGTTCATGATGATCTCAGATACATCTTCCTTTACGCCGGGAATAGAACTGAACTCATGAAGAACACCTTCAATTTTGATCTGGCTCACTGCAGCACCGGGCAGGGAAGACAGCATGATTCTTCTCAGGGAGTTACCCAGAGTAATACCATAGCCTCTTTCCAGGGGTTTTACTACGAATTTACCATACTTTTTGTCTTCTGAAATCTCGCTAACCTCAATATTAGGTCTTTCAAAATCAAACACTGCCAATACCCTCCTTTGCGAACTTTATATGTTGACATGTTCTTACGAACAATATCCCATGGAATAATATTCCACAGGAAATGTTCATTGGGGTTACATAAAACTTACTTGGAGTACAACTCGACGATAAGCATCTCGTCAACAGGAACATCGATCATCTCTCTGGTAGGCAGATTCTTGATGGTTCCCTTAAAGTTCTCAACATCAGCATCGATCCATTCGGGTACTAATCTTCCAGCAGTAACATCAAGGATATCCTTGTATCTCTGCATGGACTTAGCGCTCTCCTTGATCTCGATAACATCGCCAGCCTTGATCAGGTAAGAAGGAATGTTTACACACTTACCGTTTACAAGTACATGCTTGTGGTCAACGATCTGTCTTGCTTCTCTTCTGGTTCTTGCAAAACCCATTCTGAACACTACATTGTCCAGTCTGCTCTCTAACAGGGTCATCAGGTTCTCACCGGTCATGCCCTTCATTCTATCAGCCTTCTCATAGTAGTTACGGAAAGGCTTCTCCAGAACGCCATAGATGAACTTAGCCTTCTGCTTTTCTCTTAACTGAAGTCCGTACTCAGATACCTTTTTGCCTGCTCTTGCAGAGGTTCTGTTAGACTTCTTGTCATAGCCCAGGTAAGAAGGCTCAAGGCCAAGGGCTCTACATCTTTTCAGTACAGGTACGCGATTTACTGCCATTTTTTTATTTTCCCTTCTTTATACTTCGGAAGTGACTTCCGAGGGTTGTTTACAGTGCCGCAATGCGGCACTTTCATCCAACTTGTTCTAATGTTACTTCATTAAAATTAATTGTTTCGTCTTCTGACGATTTCTCACTAAACGCGACGACGCTTAGGAGGACGGCATCCATTGTGAGGTACAGGAGTTACATCACAAATGCTTAAGACATCCAGTCCACTTGCAGACAGAGCTCTGATTGCTGCTTCACGTCCTGAACCAGGACCCTTTACGAATACGTCAACGGACTTTAATCCGTGAACAAGAGCAGCCTTTGTTGCTGTTTCAGCAGCCATCTGTGCAGCATATGGAGTAGATTTCTTTGAACCTCTAAAACCAAGACCACCGGCACTTGCCCAGCTAAGAGCATTACCTTCAGCATCTGTTAACGTTACGATTGTATTGTTAAAAGAAGACTGAATATGTGCCTGTCCGCGTTCAACGTTTTTTCTTACACGCTTTTTTGTTACTTTCTTTGCAACTTTTTTAGCCATTTTAAACTAACCTACTTTCTCATTTCCTGGGGATGCTTACATTTGCTTCCCTCTCACAGTTACATTTTGATCTCAATTACTTCTTCTTATTTGCCACCGTGCGCTTAGGTCCCTTACGAGTTCTTGCGTTGGTCTTAGTCTTCTGACCACGAACAGGAAGTCCTTTACGATGACGAATACCACGATAGCAGCCGATTTCCTGAAGTCTCTTGATATTCAGAGCGATTTCTCTTCTCAGATCACCTTCTACCATAACGCCAAGCTTTTCGATAGCTTCACTGATCTTCTTTACCTCATCATCGGTAATATCTCTCACTCTGGTATCAGGATTTACACCTGCTTCTGCTAACAGCTTGTCAGCAGTAGGTCTGCCTATTCCATAGATATAGGTCAAACCGATCTCAATTCGTTTTTCTCTAGGTAAGTCTACACCTGCGATACGAGCCATTTACGTTTCCTCCATTTTCCTGCGTAATCTCTTACGCTTTGCGCAACATTTCTGCGCTCACAACTTTCGTTGTGCGTGCGTACGTTTGGTCTGTTAGTTGTACGCTCAATAGTTACTAATTGATTGGGGCTCTCACCCAATCGGACACGATCCGATCTTTCCACGACGATAATTTTAGAAAATCTTTTCGTCATGGTATCAACAAGTAATCTCCCGTAAGCTCTATCCAAATCTATTATGAAAATTGATATTTTTGATAATGATCAATTCAGCCGCACATAATAACCGGACAAGAACTCACATACCTGATCAAATGACGATCAAGCGGTGATTATCCCTGTCTCTGTTTGTGCTTCGGATTCTCACAGATTACTCTGATGCGTCCTTTTCTCTTGATGATTTTGCACTTTTCGCAAATCGGTTTTACTGATGATCTAACTTTCATGTTAAACCCTCCTTTCAAAAAAGACCGTCTTACATTATAGCATGACGGTCTTTCCTTTGCAAGCGTATTCTTACGCTTTTTTCAATCTTTTTCAATTTTTTTGACACTTTTTTACGTTTCTGACAATCAAAACAATAAAAGTAATGGCTGCAGCCGCCGCAACGCTCAAAATCCGGAAGGTAAACCTTGCATGCAGCGCAGAATGATGTTGTACGGCAATGATCCAGGCAAAAGGAATTGCGGCTGTGACAACGACCGGAAGTAACTGTGCATACACATTCTTCCATCTTCCCATAACAATGATCATCACCATCAGTCCTACTGCCACTGCGGCCAGGATGCCTGCGGCGATTCCCATATAAACCGGATATTCGTGAAGATTCAGTCCGATCACATAGAACCCTCCGTTCATCCGCGGTCTGCCGCCGATTGCCTCTGTACGACCGATAATGGACCAAATAGCATCTTTGATCGTACCGGTATGTAAAGTCAGGTCTGCAATGACCCATTTTGCTGCCCACATTCCCGCATAGCCGATTCCCCAGCTTGCGCAGAAGCCGATCAGCTTTTTGATATTATTCCATGCTCTGTCATTTTCTAATAAGAAGTAACAGCACAGGGGAATTCCCAGTGTAGTGATGGGATACGTCAGGAAATCAAAATAAGACGTCAGAATTCCAATGATCAGGAAGAATTCCGGATACTGTCCCTTCTCATGCAATCTGTCATGATGTAACAGCATATATTCCACTGCCAGAAGCGTCAGGATCCAGCACACCGACATGGTCAGAGAGATCAGCACCAGTACCGGTTTCATGAACAGAAAGCTTCCCAGGGTCACAGCTGCGACACCTGCATTCTGTTTTCGTATTGCCGTGATCAGTACCCAGATCATAAGTGCGATCTGTACCGCCAGTTCCAGCCATACCACATGCTTCCAGGAGAACAGCAGCAGCAAAGGCTTTAAGTATAAAAGATAGCCGTGCCAGTACCTCGCATAAATATGAAGGTACATGTTATTGACATTCTCATGAGATTCACAAAAAGCCTTCAAGGAATCTTCCGGCGTCCACACGTCCTCTTCCAGATCATAGTGGTACATCCACATGGCATGTTCATAAGCATTTTTATCCGGCAGTCTCTCTATGGCATTCTGTACCATGATAGCATCGGTGTAAGTCTCTCTGTTTTTCCACAAGTACTTTGAGAATGCATCTTCCGGGATCTCATCACCGGTCTTCAGCATATCCCCAACACTTTTCTCCACATTCCTGCGCATCGGCCCTACCGGAAGCAGGAATACCAATACCAAAAGCATCGTTCCCACTACCGCACTGATCGCCAGAATAGTAGCAAAGTTACGCATTTTTTTAGCCATAGCTATTTTCTCTCCAGATTGCACTTACTTATCTCTCCAGATAATACGTCCCTTGCTCAGATCGTAAGGAGATAATTCCAGTGTTACCTTATCTCCGGGAAGGATACGGATGAAGTTCTGACGAAGCTTACCACTGATGGTAGCCAGCACTCTGTGTCCGTTCTCCAATTCTACACGGAACATGGTATTGGGAAGTTTCTCCACAACGGTTCCTTCGATTTCGATTACATCACTTTTAGACATAAAATTCCTCCATAGCTTTCTACTTTTTACTTCTTTACATTACTTATTACGCAGATAATCCTCCAGGGTCTTGCGGATCTGTCTGTCGATCTCGTCCCGCTCCCCCGGAAGATTCTGCTTTATGATCTGGATCAGTGTGTCCTGTGCCGAAGAATGTATGATCTGGATATGCTTTTTCTTTTTCTTCTTCGGATGTTCTACACCACGCAGCCTTCCGTCACACAGATAAACACATTCTCCCTCTTCACCGACGATCATGTACAATCTGTCCTTGTCATGACCGGCTTTTGAAGTTGCAAGTTCTCCTATCATACCGTAAGTCTAACCTTTCTTACACATTATAATCGCAGTGGATTACTCTTAATACATGGTCAGGATCTCGGGCTCGCCGTCCGTGATCAGGACCGTATTCTCATAATGTGCGGACAGGGATCCATCCTCGGTGACAACTGTCCAGTCGTCATCCAGCCATGCCACATCCGGTCTTCCGATATTGATCATGGGCTCGATCGCCAGCGTCATACCTGCCTGTAACTTCAGTCCACGTCTGTGCTGTGCAAAATTGGGAATCTGCGGATCCTCATGCAGGCTGGTGCCGATACCATGGCCTACCAGATCTCTTACGATGCCATAACCAAAAGGTTTAATATAAGCATCGATGGCATTGGAAATATCATACAGGTGGTTGCCTGCCTTCGCCATCTCGATTCCTGCGAAAAAGCTTCCCTTGGTTCTCTCCATCAGGAGTCTTGCTTCTTCACTGACCTGACCTACCGGGAAAGTACGTGCCATGTCGGAATGATACCCCTTATAGATCAATCCTGCATCCAGACTTACAATATCACCCTCGTGAAGAATATGATCTTTGTGAGGAATACCATGTACGACTTCATCATTCACAGAAACACAGATAGATGCCGGATATCCGTTATAATTCAGGAAGTTGGGAATACAGCCGTGGGCACGGATCAGCTTCTCACCCAGATTGTTGATATCCAGAGTGGATACACCGGGGTGCACTGCCTTCTCCATCTGGCTGAATACATCCGCCAAAATTTTACATGATTCTCTCATCAGCTCGATCTCACGCTGTGATTTGATAGTTACTGCCATTTTATTCACCTTTCCGTTCCGGATTTTTCTGCTGTTTGTCAGGGATCCGGACTATTCTTAACCAAGGATTGCTACGATATCCGCAAATACCTCTTTCATATCCTTGGTGCCGTCTACGGTCTTTAATACATTTTTCTTGGTATAGAAATCGATCAGCGGCTGGGTCTGGTCATGATATACCTTCAGACGGTTCAATACGGTCTCAGGCTTATCATCATCACGCAGTACCAGTTCCTGTCCACACTTATCACAGATGCCTTCCTTTTTGGGCGGGATGTGCTCGATATGATAGGTTGCGCCGCAGGACAGACATGCGCGTCTGCCGGACATTCTCTTCACGATATTCTCATCGGGAACATTTACGTCGATCGCAAAATCAATAGCATCTCCCAGCTCGGTCAGTGCCTTGTCCAGTACCTCTGCCTGAGGAATGGTTCTGGGGAATCCATCCAGTACATAGCCGTTCTTGCAATCATCCTGTGCAACTCTGTCTAAGAGGATCTTGACAGTCAGTTCATCGGGAACCAGCTGACCCTGATCCATGTATTTCTTCGCTTCCATACCAAGCTCGGTTCCGTTCTTGATATTTGCACGGAAAATATCTCCTGTGGATACATGAGGAATTCCATACTTCTCAGCGATCATTTTTGCCTGTGTACCTTTACCTGCACCGGGTGCGCCTAACATGATAATCTTCATATCTGCTCCTATCTGCCTGCAGCTGCAGGCTCTGCTCTTCTATGGATAAGCTACAAATACAGTCCAACATTTATATTTTAACTTTTATGCGGCTTTTTTGCAATAGATTTTCCCATAATACAAAAATAACCGGATGATCATAAATCATCCGGTTACTGTTATGCTGCTAATCTTCCAGGAATCCCTTGTAGTTACGAACAAGCATCTGAGATTCTACCTGCTTCATGGTCTCCAGTACTACGCTTACGATAATGATCAGGCTGGTACCGCCGAAGGATACGCTTGCACCGAACACACCGTTAAAGAAGTACGGGATCACAGATACAATGATCAGGCCGATCGCACCGATGAATACGATATAATTCAGAATCTTATTCAGATAATCGCTGGTCGGCTTACCGGGTCTGATACCGGGGATAAAACCGCCCTGCTTCTTCATATTATCGGCAATCATCAAAGGATTAAATGTAATGGATGTATAGAAGTATGCAAAAAATACAATCAATACAATGTAAAGCAAAAGTCCCAGGGAATAAATCGGCTGGCTGGGTTTGCACCAGTAAGCGGAATTCAGACCCTTGAGGATCTCTGCCCACACGCCGGTTCCGTTATATCCGATAAAGGAACAGATAATAATCGGGAACTGCATAATGGACTGTGCAAAAATGATGGGAATAACGCCGGAAGTATTTACCTTCAACGGAATGTTGGAGGTCTGTCCGCCGACCATCTTTCTGCCCTGCATTTTCTTGGCATACTGTACCGGAATCTTGCGCACACCATCATTTAAGATGATAACGAGAACCACCATGGCAATAATAATTGCGAAGATGATCACTACTGCAAGAATTGCGGTTGCCGGAGCTTTTCCGAACACAAACTGCTCAAACAGATTGCTCAGGTCTTGAGGAAGTCTGGAAATGATGTTGATCACCAGTACGATGGAAATACCATTTCCGATACCTTTTTCTGTGATTCGTTCACCCACCCACATCAGGAAAGCACTACCGGCGGTAAGTGCTGTGATAGCGGTAATTACATTCAGAGCATTAAACTCGATCAGATAGCCCTGTCTGCCGAAACCGATTGCCATTGCTGTGGACTGGATCAGTGCAAGCGCTATGGTTACGTATCTGGTGATAGCGACCATTTTCTTACGGCCGTCTTCACCATCACGCTGCATTTCTTCCAGCTTAGGAATAGCAATTGTAAGCAGCTGCATGATAATGGAAGATGTAATATAAGGGTTGATATTCAATGCCAGAATAGACATGTTCAGGAAAGAACCGCCCGTAATGGCATCAAAGAAACTGAACGCACCGCCTGTCTGCTGGGCAAACCATTGAGAAAAGAACTTCGTGTCCACTCCGGGTACGGGAAGCTGTGATCCGATACGGATCACAACTAACATTCCCAGTGTAAAAAGAATCTTTTGTCTGATTTCTTTGATTTTAAATGCGTTTTTCAGTGTTGTAAGCATTACATCACCTCAGCAGTTCCACCAAGAGCCTCGATCTTTTCTTTTGCGGATGCACTGAATGCATCTACCTTTACATCAAGCTTTTTGGTAAGTTCTCCGTTTCCAAGGATCTTTACTCCATCTCTGGGGTTCTTAATGATTCCTGCTTCAACTAATGCGTTTACATCAACGGTAGCACCGTTGTCAAAGCACTCCAGAGCACTTACATTGATAGCAACGATTTCCTTAGTGTTTCTGTTCGTGAAACCTCTCTTAGGAATACGTCTGTATAAAGGCATCTGACCACCTTCGAAACCGGGTCTGGGAGCTCCGGAACGAGCCTTCTGTCCCTTATGACCCTTACCTGCGGTCTTGCCATTTCCTGAACCGTGTCCACGGCCTCTTCTAAAATTATCACTGTGTTTGGAACCTTCTGCAGGTCTTAAATTGGATAATTCCATTCCTAACACCTCCTTATCTGATTATGCTTCTTCTACCTTGATCAAATGATTCACCTGACGGATCTGTCCTCTTGTTGCATCATTATCAGGCAGTACTACGGACTTGCCGATCTTACGCAGTCCCATAGACTCCACGATTGCCTTATTCTTCGGTACAGCACCGATAGTGGACTTTACCAGAGTGATCTTTAACTTCTTGTCTGCCATACTCTACTCCTTTCTGTTGGCCCTGTCAACTTAACGGGAAGATCCGGCTTACGCCAGAACTTCCTCAACAGACTTTCCACGATTCTTTGCTACTTCTTCGGGAGCCTTGATCTGGCTTAAACCGGAGATCGTTGCAAGAACAACGTTCTGCTTATTGTTGGAGCCAAGAGACTTGGTACGGATATTCTTGATACCTGCAAGCTCACAAACGACACGAGCGGGACCACCAGCGATGATACCGGTACCGTCGGGAGCCTTCTTCAGTAAAACGTTAGCAGAACCATACTTACCGATGAAATCATGGGTGATGGAATTGTTCTCATCCAGATTGATCTCTACGATGTGCTTAACAGCGTCTTCCTTACCTTTACGGATAGCTTCGGGAATTTCTACAGCCTTTCCCAGACCAGCGCCTACATGGCCGTTGCCGTCGCCGACTACTACCAGTGCGGTGAATCTCATGTTACGACCACCCTTAACGGTCTTGGTTACACGCTTGATGGTAACAACTTTATCATTTAACTCTAACTGGCTTGCATCTATGATTGTGTGTTTCATGGTGTATTCCTCTTTCCTTTCCTAGAATTCCAGGCCAGCTTCTCTGGCTGCATCGGCTAAAGCTGCTACTTTACCCTGATAAATGAAACCGCCACGGTCGAAAACGACTTCCTTGATGCCCTTTTCGATTGCTCTCTTTGCGATAACAGTTCCAAGATATGCTGCTGCATCAACGTTATTGGTCTTCTCCAGCTCTGCCTTGATCTCTTTCTCAAGAGTGGATGCAGATACTAAAGTATTACCAACTGTATCGTCGATAATTTGAGCATACATATGATTATTGCTTCTGAACACTGCAAGACGAGGTCTTTCAGCAGTGCCGCTGAAGCGGTTACGAATTTTCATGTGCTTTTTTGCACGTACTAACTGTCTGGACTCTTTACTAACCATCTTCATACTCTCCTTATCTATTATTTCTTACCAGTCTTACCAACTTTACGTCTGATGGTCTCATCGGCATACTTAATACCCTTACCCTTGTAAGGCTCAGGTCTTCTCTTGTCGCGGATCTCAGCTGCAAACTGTCCAACTTTTTCTTTGTCGATACCCTTAACAGTGATCAGGTTCTGACCATCGACTACAGTCTCGATGCCTTCAGGATCGATCATCTCTACGGGATGAGAGTAACCAAGGTTCAGGGTCAGCTTCTTGCCGGACTTAGCCGCTCTGTAACCAACACCATTTACTTCCAGTTTCTTCTCGAAACCTTCGGTAACACCTACTACCATGTTGTGGATCAGAGTTCTGGTCAGACCATGAAGAGACTTCATCTTCTTCAGATCATTGGGTCTGCTTACAAGAACTTCTGCTCCTTCTACTTTAATATCCATCTCAGAGGGTAATACTCTTTCCAGAGTACCCTTGGGACCTTTTACAGTCACTTTATTATTTTCTGCAACTTCTACAGTTACACCTGCGGGAATTGCGATTGGCATTCTACCTATTCTGGACATGCCCGTACCTCCTAATTTACTAACTTACAACAGTTACATTTTTCGTCTTTACCAAACGAATGCTAATACTTCGCCGCCAACCTGAAGCTCACGAGCCTTCTTGTCGGTGATAACACCCTGGTTGGTAGAAATGATAGCAATACCCAGACCGCCGAGAACCTTAGGCAGATCTTCCTTGCCGGCATATACACGTAAACCGGGCTTGGAAATTCTCTTGATACCAGAGATGATCTTCTCGTTCTTGTCTGCGCCGTACTTCAGAGTGATGTGGATGGTCTTGAAACCACCGTCTTCAACGATGTCGTACTTCTTAATATATCCCTCATCCAGCAGAATCTGTGCAATAGCCAGCTTCATCTTGGAAGAAGGTACGTCTACGGTGTCGTGCTTTGCAGTATTTGCATTACGGATTCTTGTAAGCATATCTGCGATAGGATCGCTCATTGTCATGATTTAGTTTCCTCCTTATTATTTGACTTGAATCATGCTAAGTACATACATTTTGTATATACCATCTATATTATAAGATTACTCTTATAAACTAAGTTAAAACTTTTCGCTCCGGAGAATTCCATAGGGATTTCTTTTCGTCTCGGAGAATTCCGCCAGGAATTCTCTTAGGAGTGAAATATAGATTTTGTTAGCCAGCGTACTTTGCTGGCTTATAAAATCTTTTCACTCTTACCAAGATGCCTTCTTAACTCCGGGAATCTCGCCCTTGTATGCCAGTTCACGGAAGCAAACACGGCAAATTCCGTATTTTCTCAGTACAGAGTGGGGACGACCACAAATCTTGCAACGGGTATAAGCCTGAGTAGAGAACTTAGGTTTGCGCTGCTGTTTAATCTTCATTGATGTCTTTGCCATCAGAATTTACCTCCTTGATTACTTTGCGAAAGGCATGTTGAACAGTCTCAGCAGCTCACGTGCCTCTTCGTCGGTCTTAGCAGTTGTTACGAAAATGATATCCATACCTCTGGTCTTGTCGATCTTGTCGTACTCGATCTCAGGGAAGATGAACTGCTCTTTGATACCGAGTGCATAGTTACCTCTGCCGTCGAATGCGTTAGGGTTAACGCCTCTGAAGTCACGGACACGAGGAAGAGCGAGGTTAACCAGACGATCCAGGAACTCATACATCTTCTCGCCACGCAGAGTGGTCTTACATCCGATAGGCATACCCTCACGGATCTTGAAGTTAGCTACGGAATTCTTAGCCTTGGTCAGAACTGCCTTCTGTCCGGTGATAGCTTCCATATCAGCAACTGCATTCTCAAGGATCTTAGCGTTTTCTTTTGCTTCACCAACACCCATGTTGATAACGATCTTGTCGAGCTTGGGAACTTCCATTACATTAGCGTAACCGAACTTTTTAACCATAGCATCGACGATCTCATTGTTATATAAATCTTTCAGTCTGCTCACTTATATTTCCTCCTTCCTATTGATTAGTCAATCACTTCGCCTGTTGACTTTGCGAAACGTACTTTCTTGCCGTCTTCAACCTTGAAGCCAACTCTTGTGGTCTTGCCTTTTACAACAAGCATAACGTTTGAGATATCAATAGGAGCTTCTTTCTCAACAATACCGCCATTGGGGTTTGCCTGAGAAGGCTTTGCATGCTTTGTGATCTTGTTAACGCCCTCAACCAGGACTTTATGATTCTTTACGTCTACAGAGAGAACCTTGCCCTCTGTACCTAAGTCTTTACCGGCGATAACCTTAACGGTGTCGCCCTTCTTAATTTTCATTGTAGACATGTGGCAACCTCCTTATAATACTTCGGGAGCCAGGGAAACAATTTTCATGAACTGTTTCTCACGAAGCTCTCTTGCAACCGGCCCAAAGATACGGGTTCCTCTGGGAGTCTTGTCATCTTTGATGATAACTGCAGCATTCTCATCAAACTTGATGTAAGAACCGTCTTTACGACGAGCGCCCTTTACGGAACGAACTACAACTGCATTTACTACATCACCTTTTTTTACAACGCCGCCTGGTGTTGCATCTTTAACGGAAGCAACAATCACATCGCCGATCTGTGCATATCTTCTGGTAGAACCGCCCATAACACGAATGCAAAGTAACTCTTTTGCGCCGGTGTTATCAGCAACTTTCAGTCTACTTTCCTGCTGAACCATGTTATTCCTCCTTCACCGCTTTCACGGTTTCTTACAAACTAATTTATTTAGCTTTCTCTACGATCTCAACAAGTCTCCATCTCTTGTCCTTGGACAGGGGTCTTGTCTCCATAACTTTTACGATATCGCCAATGTTGCACTCGTTATTCTCGTCATGAGCCTTCAGCTTGTAGGTGTCCTTTACGATCTTTTTGTAAAGGGGATGCTTAACATGCTCTTCGATTGCAACTACAATAGTTTTATCCATCTTATTACTGATAACTTTACCAGTACGTGTTTTTCTTAAATTTCTTTCCACGGTTTGATCTCCTTTCTACGCACCCACGCGTTACGCTCTAGCCTTCTCGGTGATAACAGTCTGAATACGTGCAATGTTTCTTCTTACTTCTTTGATTCTTGCAGTATTATCTAACTGATTGGTTGCGTTCTGGAATCTCAAATTGAAAAGTTCTTTTTTAGCAGCTACCAGCTCCTGTGCCAGTTCTGCATCGGACTTTGTCTTCAATTCTTCTACAAATTTATTTGATTTCATTCTGTCACACCGCCTTCCACATCTGCCTTAGCAATGATCTTACACTTACAAGGGAGCTTGTGCATAGCAAGACGTAATGCTTCACGAGCGTCCTCTTCGGGAACACCAGCGATCTCGAACATTACACGTCCGGGCTTAACAACTGCTACCCAGCAATCTACAGCGCCTTTACCGGAACCCATACGAGTACCGAGAGGCTTTACAGTTACGGGCTTATCGGGGAAAATCTTAATCCATACTTTACCGGTACGCTTGGTATAACGGGTAAGCGCAATACGGGCTGCCTCAATCTGATTAGACTTGATCCAGCAGGGTTCTGTAGCAACCAGACCAAATTCGCCATATGCCAGGGTGTTACCTCTGGAAGCTTTTCCGGCCATGGATCCACGGAACTGTTTACGACGTTTTACTCTCTTCGGCATTAACATTATTTATCGCTCCCTTCCATCTGATTTCCTTTTGTAGGAAGTATCTCGCCTTTATAAATCCAAACTTTAACTCCAACTTTACCATAGGTGGTGTTTGCTTCAGCAAAACCGTAGTCGATATCTGCTCTCAGGGTCTGCAGAGGAATGGTTCCCTCGCTGTAGAACTCAGCACGAGCGATATCAGCACCGCCCAGACGACCGGAACAGCAGGTCTTGATACCCATAGCACCGGACTTCATGGTTCTGCCCATGCAGGACTTCATTGCACGTCTGAAGGATACACGGTTCTCCAGCTGCTGAGCAATGTTCTCAGCTACCAGCTGTGCATCTCTGTCAGGTCTCTTGATCTCTTTGATGTCAACCATAACCTTCTTATCGGTTAACTTGGAGAGTTCTTTCTTGGTTACTTCGATCTCAGCACCGCCCTTACCGATCACAACACCGGGCTTAGCAGTATAGATGATAACCTTTACTCTGTCAGATGCTCTTTCGATCTCGATCTTGGAAACACCTGCACTGTATAATTTCTTCTTCAGGAACTTTCTGATGTTGTAGTCTTCTACCAGATAATCGGAAAACTCTGCATCAGCGTACCACTTGGAATCCCAATCTTTAATAACACCGACTCTCAGGCCGTGAGGATTAACTTTCTGTCCCATAAACTTTTCAATAGCTCCTTTCCCTACTTCTTCTCATCAAGAACGATGGTAATGTGGCTCATTCTCTTTTCGATCCTATAAGCTCTGCCCTGTGCTCTGGGCTTTACTCTCTTCATGGTAGGTCCTTTATTTGCATAGCACTCTGCGATGTAAAGGTTCTCGGTATTCATACCGTTATTGTTCTCAGCATTAGCGATTGCTGACTCAAGCAGCTTCTTGATCAGGCTGGAAGCATATCTGGGATTGTACTCCAGAATACCAAGTGCAGTCTGTACGTCTTTGCCTCTGATGGCATCTAATACGAAACAAGCCTTCTGAACAGATACTCTTGCGTAAGACAGCTTAGCTGAAGGTCTTGTATCTTTCTGAGCGTTTCTTTCTCTCTTAATTTGGGATCTATGTCCTTTAGCCATAGATTTGGTCCTCCTTTCAAACTGAAACCGCGCAACGCACCCGTGTGTATCCTAAGTGCTGCGCACAAAAATATCCCGTCTTCTTTCCTCTTAATATATAATTTCGAGGGAAGACCCTCGGGAGAGCGCATAGCTCTCCCAGCCATCTATATAAGATAGCATATTTTTAGCTCCAGGTCAATAAAATTATTATTTAACCTTGGATTTCTTCTCGTCCTTGCCGTGGCCTCTGAAGGTTCTGGTTGCAACGAACTCACCGAGCTTGTGGCCTACCATATCCTCAGTAACGTATACGGGAACATGCTTTCTACCATCATGAACAGCAATCGTATGTCCTACGAAGGAAGGGAAAATTGTAGAACGACGGGACCAGGTCTTAATAACCTGCTTCTGTCCTGATGCATTTAAAGCGTCGACTTTCTTTAACAGGCTTGCGTCTGCGAAAGGTCCTTTTTTCAGTGATCTAGCCATGATCTTTCCTCCTTAACTATTTGATTGCTCTGCCGTCACGTCTTCTTACGATCAGCTTGTTGGAAGCCTTCTTAGATTTACGTGTCTTCAGACCAAGAGCAGGTTTACCCCAAGGTGTGCTAGGGCCGGGACGACCGATACCGGTCTTACCTTCACCACCACCATGAGGATGGTCGTTTGGGTTCATGACGGAACCACGTACGGTGGGACGGATGCCCATGTGACGCTTACGTCCGGCTTTACCGATCTTAACCAGGCTATGATCAACGTTACCTACAACACCAACAGTTGCACGGCAAACCAGGGGAACCATTCTCATCTCACCGGAGGGAAGACGAAGAGTAGCGTACTTACCTTCTTTTGCCATCAGCTGTGCGCTGTTACCGGCGGAACGAACCAGCTGGCCGCCCTTACCGGGATATAACTCAATGTTGTGTACCTGAGTACCTACAGGGATCTCGGACAGAGGTAAGCAGTTACCTACTCTGACCTCGGCCTCTGCACCGTTCATAACCTTCATTCCGTCGGTCAGACCTTCGGGAGCGAGGATATAGGATTTGGTACCGTCTTCGTAGCAGATCAGCGCGATGTTTGCTGTTCTGTTAGGATCGTACTCGATACCGATTACGGTTGCAGGAATGCCATCCTTGTATCTCTTGAAATCAATTACTCTGTATTTTCTTCTGGAACCGCCGCCGCGATGTCTTACAGTGATCTTACCCTGATTGTTACGGCCGGAGTTCTTCTTCAGGGAAACACACAGGCTCTTCTCGGGAGAGGTCTTGGTGATCTCAGAGAAGTCAGAACCAGTCATGTTTCTTCTGGAAGGTGTATAGGGGTTGTATGTCTTAATTCCCATTACTGTATCTCCTTTACGATGATTTTTTGCGCGAGCACTTAAGTGCCGCATACTTGAATCTTAAGCAGTAGCTAAATCTTACAGACCTGCGAAGATCTCGATCTCTTTGCTATCTGCAGTTAACTGAACAATTGCCTTCTTGGTCTTGGCAGTCTTGCCGGTAACCATTCCGCGTCTCTTGTTCTTGCCATCCATATTGATGGTGTTAACACTCTTAACCTTGGTACCTTCGAACATCTTCTCAACAGCCTCTTTGATCTGAGACTTGTTAGCTTCGGTGTGAACGAGGAAGGTGTACTTCTTCTCGCCCATGCCGGCCATGCTCTTCTCGGTAATAACGGGTTTGAGGATTACATCATAGTATTTAATATCAGCCATTATGCGTATACCTCCTCAATCTTTGCAACAGCATCCTTGGTCAGGACAACTGTCTTAGCCTTCATTACGTCGTAAACGTTGATGGTATTTACCAGGGTGGTATCTACATCAGCTACGTTTCTAGCAGACATAACTACGTTAATATCGTTATCAGCGATCACTACCAGTCCCTTTTCTACCTTTAAGTTGTTCATAACATTGGTGAAGTTCTTGGTCTTGATCTCGTCGAATTTCAGCTCATCAACTACGATCAGGCTGCTTCCCTGAACCTTGCTGGTCAGTGTAGACTTCAGAGCTGCTCTCTTCTCTTTCTTGTTAAGCTTGAAAGAGTAATCTCTGGGAACGGGAGCGAATACTACGCCGCCGCCTGCCCACTGGGGAGATCTGGTTGAACCCTGTCTTGCATGACCGGTTCCCTTCTGTCTCCAGGGCTTTCTTCCGCCACCGGATACCTCAGAACGGGTCTTTGCTTTCTGAGTTCCCTGACGATTATTTGCAAGCTGCTGTACAACTGCCATGTGTACCAGGTGCTCGTTCACTTCAACACCAAACACTGCATCGTTTAATTCGATTGTACCAACTTCTTTGCCTTCCATATTGTAAACAGATACGTTTGCCATCTGATTGGTCCTCCTTTCGTCCTAAACTATGCCTCAACCTTAACGGTCTCTTTGATGGTTACTAAAGCTTTCTTAGGTCCGGGTACTGCACCCTTTACCAGAAGCAGATTCTTCTCAGCATCTACTCTTACGACCTCAAGATTCTGAACAGTTACCTTTACACAACCCATATGTCCAGGCATTCCCTTGCCCTTGAATACACGGCTAGGGGAGGAACATGCACCATTGGAACCCTGATGACGATGGAACTTGGAACCATGAGCCATAGGTCCTCTGTGCTGTCCAAATCTCTTGATTGCGCCCTGGAAGCCCTTACCTTTGGAGATTGCAGAAGCATCTACCTTATCGCCTGCAGCGAAGATGTCAGCTTTGATCTCTGCACCAAGGGTGTACTCCTCAGCGTTCTCAAACTTGAACTCTCTTACATATCTCTTGGAGCTTACGCCAGCCTTCTTGAAGTGGCCCCGCTCTGCTTTGTTAACACCATGTCTGTGTACGATCTGCTTCTTGCCGCTGGCATCCTTGTTAACAACCTTATCCTTCTTGTCAACGAAGCCTACCTGTACAGCACTGTAGCCGTCATTCTCCACGGTCTTTACCTGAGTAACCACGCAGGGACCAGCCTGAAGCACGGTTACGGGAACGAGCACGCCATCTTCATTGAAGATCTGGGTCATTCCAACTTTTGTTGTCAAAATTGCTTTCTTCATTTTTACCTCCTGTGTTCTACATAGCGGACCAAAGCGTTTCTGCGAAACGCTTAGAAATACGCTGTGCGTATTTCCCCGGCGATTATTCATCGCGCTGTGTTCTTACGTCTAAGTAGAGGTTTTGTTGTTTTGGCTTTACTTTGAAATACTTATTAGTTGTTCTTCATCTTAATGTCGATGTAAACACCGGCAGGCATTTCCAGTCTCTGAAGAGCATCAACAGTCTTCTGAGTGGGAGCCATGATGTCGATCAGTCTCTTGTGAGTTCTCTGCTCGAACTGTTCTCTGGAATCCTTGTACTTGTGTACTGCTCTCAGAATGGTAACAACTTCCTTCTTGGTAGGAAGAGGCACGGGACCACTTACCTGAGATCCGGTCTTCTTAACAGTTTCGATGATTTTTTTGGCAGATGCATCAACAAGCTGATGTTCATAAGCTTTCAATGTAATTCTCATTACCTGATTTGCCATAAAAAAAGTCGCCTCCTTTTCGCACTTTTGTAAGTAAATACTTACTTTTTGTACGGACAAGCGGTGACTGTACACTTTCCCGTGTGTGTCTGCGACCTTTGTGCAACGCTTTCTTCTCTCCGGCCATAAACTTACACGTTGTTACTGCTCAAGGCAGATGTTAATTGGTACAGTGACTTGCCGTCAGTTTTCTAACTTGACATTCGCTCCACGGAAAACCCGATCTCCATTACTGGGAACCGGCAACCTCACGCTTCACAGCTATCATGCCACAGCAAGGATTAGTATACATTGAATTTACGGGCATTGCAAGACTTTTTTTAAAAAAATTGTATTTTTTTTGATACAATTTCTTTTTGCTGTTTTGCACAGGTTCGCCACTGTATTTTTGTGAGTTTCTTCTTATATATAATATTGCCTAGTATAATATTGCCCAGTATTTTTTATGACAAGTGAAACCGTCCCCTGGATGCTCTCACGTGTCGATGGGGCTTATTACGGCAAAATTCTTATCTGCGCCCCGATATCCCGGTATCGACGGGGCTTATTACGGCAAAATTCCTTATCTGTGCCCCGATGTACAAAGGTGGAGGGTATAATCGACCTGGTTTAGTCTCACATACCCGCGTCCGTGAAAGTCGGTGGGTATAATCGACCTGATTTTATCTCACATACCCGCGTCCGTGAAAGTCGGTGGGTATAATCGACCTGATTTTGTCTCACATACCCGCTTTCGCAAGTTCTGCTGGGTACAGATAGCTTGTTTCTGACTTCTATACCCTCGCCAACAAGTTCTGTTGGGTACAGATAGCTTGTTTCTGAATTCCATACCCTCGTCAACGCAAATACATAAAAATACTGACAGGCAGATATCTTCGCTGTCCATCAGTATTTTTGTCTGTCAATATTTACTTCATCAACGATCTGTTACAGCCGGTTTGCCTTCACATCCTCGAACTCCTGCAGCATTTCTTCGGAAGGAGCCTTGGTAGCGAGGCTGACTGCGATGATAGCGATAAGTCCCAGCCCGAAGCCTACTACCAGAGAATACAATCCGGTAGCTTTGCCCAGGGTCTGTCCGCCCACGAGAGGAATATAATCCCAGATGATAACGGCAAGTGCTCCGGTGACAATTCCGGCTACCGCTCCGGGGAAGTTGGTTCTCTTCCAATATAAGGACATCACTACCAACGGTCCGAAGGCGGCACCTAAACCTGCCCACGCGTTGGATACCAGTCCCATGACGGTGTTGTTCGGATTCCATGCGATGATGTAAGCCAGCACAGCTACTACCAGTACTGTGACACGGCTCACATTCATAACCGTCTTGTCATCCGCATCCTTTTTGAGCAGTCCCTTGAAGATATCCTCCGCTACGCTGGAGGCGCTGACTAACAGCTGGGAATCCGCAGTGGACATGATTGCTGCCAGGATACCACAGAGGAACAATCCTGCAATGAACGGAGCCCGCATCTCCACGGTAAATACCTTCTTGATCATCTCAATAAATACCTTCTCATTATTGCCATTCACCAGCTCCGGCAGATACGCTCTGCCTAGGGTACCGATAAATACTGCAAATCCCAGGGATAATGCTACCCAGCTGATGGCAGTAGCCTTGGACTTAGTCATTTCCTTCTCATCCCGGACTGCCATAAATCTCACCAGGATGTGGGGCATTCCGAAATATCCCAGTCCCCAGCCGAGACCGGAGATCACGCTGACGATATTGTTGCTTCCGTCACCGTTCTTCATCAGATTCAGGAAGTTGGCACTGTCGGCACCGCTGGCTTCCAGACCGGCTGACAATGTAGTGCCGCCGGTTGTCAGAAAATGATAAGCGAACAGCGGTACTGCCAGAATACCGACCAGCATCAGCATACCCTGGATAAAGTCTGTCACACATACCGCGGTAAATCCGCCGAGGAAGGTATAGACCAAAACTACCAGCGCACCGATGGTCAGTGCCACATGATAATCAATGCCGAACACAGACTCAAACAGCTGACCGCCGGCAGAAAGCGCGGAAGCGCAATATACCAGGAAAAATACTACAATAGTAATAGAAGAAACCGTCATCAATACCTTCTTCTCATCATGGAAGCGGTTCTCAAAATAAGTCGGCAGCGTCACGGAATTATTAGCACGGATCGTATATCTGCGCAGCTTCGTGGCGATGAACAGCCAGTTTAACGTCGTGCCGATGAAAAGTCCGATGGCGATCCAGCCGTCACCTCCGACACCGGTTAAGTAAATAGCTCCCGGCAGCCCCATTAACAGCCATCCGCTCATATCCGATGCCTGCGCGGACAGTGCAGCGACGAAGCCGTTCAGCTTTCTGCCTCCTAAAAAGTAGTCTTCGGAATTGTTATTGCCCTTTGCGTAGAACGCTCCGATAGCGATCATCATGAGTAAATACAGCACGAATGCCACAATTACCCAGCCCAGCGTATTTCCTGTCATAATAGCCTCCTCAAATTTTTCTTCTTGTACATTTTCTTAATTGTATACAGTGATACGATTTATTATATACAAGAAATGGCTTATCGTCAACAGATTAGTTTGCTATCGCTGTAATGCACGAAAGTCTGATTTGATAGTTTTCCGTCATTCCACCTTTTAAGTCGTTCAGTTCTTCAACCATATAACCACTCTCTGCAAGTATTCCTTGAAAAAGTCTTTCCGGTATTATATTCTATTACTATGTCCTATAAAAATCAGTTACAAAGTATATACACAGAAAGGTTTCTATATGTGGATTGCAGATCATTGGAAAGATTACGAAGTGCTGGATACTTCCAGCGGAGAAAAGCTAGAGCGTTGGGGAGATTATATTCTCGTCCGTCCGGATCCCCAGGTCATCTGGAAGACGCCCCACGATCATAAGGGCTGGAAGCAGAAAAACGGTCATTACCACAGAAGTGCCAAGGGCGGCGGAGAATGGGAGTTCTTCCGGCTGCCGGATGAATGGGCGATTCATTACACCCTGCCTTTTCAGAAGGAAGCCTCCGGTAAGACGGATCCTCTGACCTTCCATCTGAAGCCCTTCAGCTTCAAGCATACCGGTCTGTTCCCGGAGCAGGCGGTGAACTGGGACTGGTTCTCCGGTCTGATCCATGAGGCAGGCAGACCCGTGAAGGTACTGAACCTCTTCGCTTACACCGGCGGTGCCACTGTATCCGCCGCAGCTGCGGGAGCTGCTGTGACCCATGTGGATGCGTCCAAGGGTATGGTCGGCTGGGCAAAGGAGAATGCTGCTGCCAGCGGGCTTGCCGATGCTCCTATCCGCTGGCTGGTGGACGACTGTATGAAGTTCGTAGAGCGTGAGATCCGCCGGGGCAACAAATACGACGGCATCATCATGGATCCCCCTTCCTACGGCAGAGGTCCCAAGGGCGAGATCTGGAAAATAGAAGATAATATCTGGGATTTCGTAGGACTGACCGCACAGCTTTTATCCGATGATGCGCTGTTCTTCCTGATCAATTCGTACACTACAGGATTGCAGCCCGCCGTGCTGTCCTATATGATGAATTCCACCCTGACGAAAAAGTTCGGCGGTCATGTGGAAGCCGAAGAGATCGGCCTCCCCGTCACCGAGAGTGGGCTGGTACTGCCCTGCGGTGCTTCCGGACGCTGGCAGCGGAAGTAATCACAACACGAATTTTCTTAACACCGGGATCTTGCGCAGCACCCATGCGGTAGCCGTTGCCAGTGCCAGCACTACCAGGCAGAATGCAGCCAGCAGCAAAATCAATACCGTTTGTCCCGCGGCTACAGACTGCACACCGCATTGTTCCAACACCGTAAAGGGTGTGATCTTCACGAATTTATACAACAGGTTCACATACACCGGATGTACCAGGTATACGGCGAAGCTCAAAGCTCCCGCCTCCTGCCAGGGGATCCGGTGTTTTTTAATACTCCCATTCCATCCTGCAGCGAACAGAAGCACTGCAAGCAGTACTGTAAACGGATAATTGTATGCCATCTGAATGGAGAATCCCGCAAGTGTTCTGCTCAGGATCATTCCCAGAGCCAGAACCGCTACTGCAGCTGTCAGCCATACATTCCTTCCCTTGTCCACACATACTTCTCTCACCGCGAAGAAATATCCACACAGATAATACAGGAAATACACACCGCCATCCGGCAATACCGGAATACTGTTGACGTCCAGTACCTTATTCAGAAACGGTGCCACACTGCTTCCTAAGAAGATCACTGCCATCATTGCTACAACACCCCACACCGGCAGCACACGCAGCACTTTTTTCAGAAGCGGCGTGATCAGATATAAAAACAAGATCAGATACAGATACCACATATGGGACCATGTATGTCCCATCAGAGTCATCTTCAGTGCCTCCGGGATCATCCTGATCCGGAAGGTCCGCTCCGCCACTACCAGCTCGGAAGCTGCATACGGAACGCCGAATAGGAGGATCGCCAGCGCAATCCTCCTGCAATATTTTTTAATCATGACCGGATAAGTCAATGTACGTTCCGGATTCAGGAACAAATATCCCGAGATCAATAAAAATATAGGAACACACCAGGTCACCAGATCCATAACTGACAGCAATAATGACCGGTATTCCGGCACTATCGACGCATCTGTCACATCTGTCGCACCTGTCAGTACATGCATCAGCACCACTGCACAGGTTGCCAGTACCCGGAGCACGTCCAGGAACTGCTTCCTGGGTCCGGATAATCCGTTTGTCATGTCTCTCCCATCTCCTCCATCAGGCGCATGCCTGCAGTATCTGTCACAGGAAGGGAGAATACTATGCTTTGTGCTTTACTCTCCAGTCCTGCTTTTTCCATTATAGCACGCATGATGGAATTTTTCTGCTCACTTTTTACCACAATGAACAACATTTCTTTTTCCGGCACCAGTGTCACGCCCAGAAACTGCTGTGCATTCTCTGTTCCGGTGCCCTTGGCATGGATGACTGTGCCGCCTGCCGCATGTACTTCTCTCGCTGCATCCATGACCAGTTCCGTATATCCATGATTGGCTATCACTACCAGAAGCTCATTCTTCGTCTCTTTCAATGTGGACTCCTCTCCTTTTACGAATTCCTGCCCGCAGGTCAGGTAATTCAATGCTTTCTTGCCACCGACACTGCTCACGGGAATGATAAATGCGATTCCCATTCCCGGGAGATCGATCTGCATTTTCTTACGCAGAGCAGCCTTGATCTGCCGCCAGGCAGCATCTGTGACGAGATGGAACAATACGCTCTTCTCCATGCCGTCCAGTCCAAAATAATCTAAGATCTCATTCGCCGCGGTTCCCATGCCGACGGTAACACTGCCGACCTGTGCGCCTTTTTCTTTATAGCATTCCACGAATTTCCTCGTCAGCTGACGATTGGTGATGGTGACCATCATATATAATTCACTCACGGGCACACCTCCTACAGTTCAATGATGGCATTCTCATCCAAAGCACCAAATGCATCCGCCGCACCGGCAAATACGCCTGCACCGCTCTTCTGCTGCTTTAACTGATATACCATTCCCAATATCTGGATCGTGATCAGCGGTGTCATGGCTACCATTGCTACCACACCGAAAGCATCTGCGACTAAATTGCCGCCCACCGCCACACAGGCGCCCTGCGCTAACGGCAGTAAAAAGGTAGCTGTCATGGGACCGCTCGCCACACCGCCGGAGTCGAAGGCGATCGCTGTGAATATCTTCGGTACAAAAAAGGATAGTCCGATCGCCACACCATAGCCCGGGATCAAAAACCATAGAATCGGGATCCCCGTCAGCACGCGGATCATCGCCAGTGCTACGGATAAGGATACGCCCACGGACAGAGAAACCCCCATGGATCTGGCAGAGATGGCACCGTCCGTCAGCTCCTCTACCTGATGATTCAGTACATAGACCGCGGGCTCCGCTTTTACGATAAAGTAACCGATCAGTGCTCCCACCGGCACCAGTACCCACCTGTAGGATCTGGCTGCCATGACCTGACCGAGGTAATTACCGGCAGGCATAAAGCCCACATTTGCACCGGTCAGGAACAGTACCAGACCGATATAAGTATACACCAGACCGATCAGAATCTTCGCCAGTGTCTTTCCCGACAGCCGCAGGGCAAATATCTGGAACAGACCGAAAAACAATACAATGGGAAGTAATGAGAGTGCGATCTCTTTCACATAATCCGGAATCCCATGAGCAAAAAGCTGCGCCAGTTCCACGGAATCAGCGATCTCCGGGATAGCCACCGGCTGGTAATCCGCATTGGTCGGCTTATAGATCAGCCCCAGCACCATGACCGCCAGGATCGGGCCGATGGAGCACAGTGCTACCAGACCGAAGCTGTCGTCAGCCGCATGGTGGTCATTACGGATGGACGCAATACCGACACCTAGAGCCATGATAAAAGGAACGGTCATGGGTCCCGTGGTCACACCTCCGGAATCAAACGCCACTGCCCGGAAGTTCTCCGGTACGAAAAATGCAAGAACGAACACTACTATGTAGAAAAAGGTCAACAATGGCGGCAGGGCCACACCGATCAACATACGCAGAAGGGCAATGACCAGGAAGATTCCAACCCCCACTGCCACTGCCAGGATCAGCGTCATGTTCGGAACCGAAGGCACCTGTGTCGCCAGCACCTGCAAGTCAGGCTCGGAAATGGTGATCACCACTCCCAACAGAAAAGATAACACTACGATCAGCAGAATGTTTTTACTCTGGGTCATTCTGGCACCCACTTTTTCTCCCATGGGGGTCATGGACATCTCCGCACCCAGGGTGAAAAACATCATACCGGCCATGACCATCACCGCCCCCACCAGAAAGCACAGCAGGATACTGGAGGTAATGGGAGCTATGGTAAAGCTTAATACAATCACGATCCCTACTACCGGCAGGACCGCCTTCAAGGATTCTGCAAATTTTTGCCGGATCTTTGGATTTAATAACTTCAATATTGGTCTTTCCTTTCTTTATGTTTTCTTTATCTTAACATGAAGCAAAGACCCGATCCTACCGTTTTTCGTGAATTTATAATATTTTCACGGGGTCTTAACGCAATCTTTATGCAGACAGCTCCCGATCCTGCCCAGACTGCTTTTTCACAAATTTATAGGCCCAGACATCCACCACGATCACAAACAGGAAAAAGAAAACGAAGATCCAGTCCGCATCCAGAGACAATGCGGAATCATAGATACCGTGTTCGATCATCGGCATGAACACGCTGAGCTTCAGGTAGCGTTTCCTGCGTTTTTTATCGCCTGCAAGTTCTGCCTCCTTCGCCACACCGAAGAAATATCCCATGATCACGCCATCGATGGCATGGGAAGGCACGGACAACAGGGCTCTGGTCACTGCCGTCCCAAAGTCAGCGCCCAGACAATACAGAACATTTTCAATGGCTGCAAATCCTAATGCCGAAGTCACGCAGTACACAATGGCATCGAATTTATAATTAAATGCCGGATGCTTCCATGCCGCCCATTTGGTCGCCTGCATCTTGCAAAGTTCCTCGATCAGTGCCACCCCGATAAAATTATCCAGGATCACGTAGCACAGCGTATCTGCATCCATAAATACCAGAAATACTTCATCCAGAATGATTTCCAGTATCATGGCGGGGATCACAGACAATACACCAAACAGGAATATTTTCCACAATAATCCCCCCGGCTCCTTCTCCACCTTATCCTGTCTATCGATCCATACCACCAGTGCGATGGCCGGCAATAGTGCCAATCCTGTCAGAAACATAACCTATTCCTCTCCTGTCCACATAGACGGTCCGCCCTTTCAGGACCGCCGCCATACTACATTTTAATCTAATGTTTTTCCTGATGTCAACCTAACGAAAGTATATGTTCCTATTTTTTGTGTCTTGGATTTTCCTGAGGATATCTGCCTTTTGCCGTAGCTTTAGGGGAAAATATACCGGTTTTCATATATCCTTAACTACTTCTTTACACCTTGCATTGCAAAGTAATGGTACTATAGTTATAATAAATTTACAAAACGACTAACAATATTTCATGGAGGATCACACCGTGTTCCGATCACTTTCCGATAAAAAATCACCGCGGAAAAGCTTCCGCTTAAAACCACCCTTTACCAGACACGCCATCAGTATCCTGATCTGTGCCGCCTGCATGCTGTGCGCCACTCTTGCCTCTTTTTTATATCAGCATATAGTACCGGACAACCATGCCAATGTAGCACTGTTCTACATTCTGGCACTGGTGATCATCGCCAGATGGACGGTGGGCTACGGCTACGGCATTGCCTGCACCCTTTTTTCCGTAATAGCGATCAATTATCTGTTCACCTATCCGTATTATAAGCTTAATTTCTCACTGACCGGCTACCCTATCACCTTCCTGCTGATGAGTGGGATCACTCTGATCCTGTGTACCATGACCTCCCATATGACCATCCAGTCCGAGATGATCGCAGAGCGGGAAAAGCGGCTGGCAGAGGCCGAAATGGAAAAGATGCGTGCAAATCTACTGCGCGCCATCTCCCACGATCTGCGCACGCCGCTCACCGGCATCATCGGCAACAGCTCCCTGTTTCTGGAAAGTCAGAACGATCTAAGCTCCACCGAACAGCGTACGATCATGACCAATATCTATGAGGATTCCAACTGGCTGTTGAATATGGTGGAAAATCTGCTGTCCGTCACTCGTATCCAGGGAGACAGCTTAAGCATCAATACCACAGAGGAACCGGTGGAGGAAGTGGTGGGAGAAGCTTTGGAGAAACTGAAAAAACGCTATCCCGATGCCGCCATCCGGGTCAAGATCCCCGAGGAATTTCTGATGATTCCCATGGATGCGGTGCTGATCGAGCAGGTCACCATCAATCTGCTGGAAAACGCCATCGTTCATTCCGGAAGTATCCTGCCCATTGATTTCATCGTGGAGGATCATCCGGAGCATGTATCTTTTATTGTGAGAGACTACGGAAAAGGATTGTCGGAAGAAAAATTACAGAATCTGTTCGAGACGGGTACCTACAACAATTCCCAGAGCTCGGATTCCCGCAAGGGCATGGGTATCGGTCTATCCATCTGCAAGACCATCATCACCGCCCATCACGGAACGCTGAGTGGCCGGAATCATGCGGATGGCGCGGAATTCTGTTTCACACTGCCCAAGGTTGGTGCTGTCGCTTCAGAAAAATAAGTGTACTATCAGCCACATAAGACAGAACTCTTGAAAATACCGGAAAGGATATGGATCACAGATATGAATAAGATCAAAGTTCTCTTAATCGAAGACGATAGAAGTATCAGTAATTTCATCACCGCTACCATGGACCGGGAAGGCTACAAGATCATGCATGCCTTAAACGGCAGAGAGGGACTGAGTCTCAGCACTTCTTTCTGCCCCAATGTGATCCTGCTAGACTTAGGGCTGCCGGACATGGACGGATTGGATGTGTTGCAAAAGCTGCGTTCCTGGAGCGATGTTCCGGTGATCATCATATCTGCCCGCACCAAGGAGCAGGAGAAGGTCTCCGCTCTGGATCTGGGCGCGGACGATTATATCACGAAGCCCTTCGGCACCGGCGAGCTCATGGCAAGGATCCGCACTTCTCTGCGGCACAGCCATGCCCAGACTCCCGGTCATGTGTATAAGGCACTGGATCTGGAGATTGATTTCGAAAAACGTCTGATCCGCCTGCGGGGCGAAGAGGTGCATCTGACCCAGATTGAATACCAGCTGCTTACACTTTTAGCGGAAAATTCCGGCAGAGTCCTGACATACAGCTATATCATGAATGCCATCTGGGGACCCTACATGGACAATAATAACCAGATCCTGCGAGTCAACATGGCGAACATCCGCAGAAAGCTGGAACAGAATCCTGCCCAGCCCCAGTATGTCTTCACGGAGATTGGTGTGGGCTATCGGATGCGTGAGAACGAGAACGGTGGGACTGTATAAACAGAAATACAATTCCCGACACTGCCTCCAGCAAAATGAGTCCCGTCCCTCTGTCCAGTGCCTTCCAGACGCTGTCCAGGGTATCCATCCGGCCCAGAATGTCTATGTAAAAGAAATCCAGATAGATGACCGCCGGTGAGATCACACATCCCGGATGCAGTACCGTCCGCTCCATGAGCAGACGGTACATTTCCACTGCCAGAAATATTACATTCAGGGCATAGCCCGCACAAAGCTGATTGTTCAAAAACGGTCCCAGGGAGCTGAGTTCCATACCAAGGGGAACACTTCCTGCCCGAACCATTCCGAAGCTTAAATACATGATTCCAACACTCCACAATAGCATCGCAAGGGATGCTATTCCAAGTCCTCTGCTTAATTGACTGGAGGGAATCATTTTCACATCCTCTTCCTTTCCGAAATACCGGTATACAAGCCCCAGCATCGTCAGTGTCCCCGCCATGGAGATTCCGACCACCTGGCAGGCAATATCTCTTCCCCCAAACAACCCTCTTCCGGAAAATAAACAGATCCCGATGACACAGTGATAGATTAAAAGCCCCAGCACGATCAGATACAGGATCCTCTTTTCACGTTTCCGCTGCTCCTGGAGCTTTGCCAGTCTCACGACTTCCGTCACAGCCTCCTCCCGATCTCCCGCCCGCTCTCCGGTCACAATGTCCTGAATCGGCAGTTCCAACAGATGGGACAGGGACTCCAATACGCCGATATCCGGAAAACTTTCTCCATTCTCCCACCGGGATACCGCTTTGTTGGTCACCCCTAACATCCTTCCCAGTTCACTCTGGGTATAATTTTTGCACTGTCTGGCTTCCCGGATCAGATTGCCCGTTTTCTTTTTATCCATACTAATCCCTATACCTTTCTGTAGTCTGCAAACTCTCAGGTGCTTTAGCACCTTTGCTTTAGCACCTTTGCTTTAGCACCGTATGCCGGCCGATCTGTACCCTTATGGTAACAATCCTTTGGAAAATGCGCAATCCATTGTGACGAGACTGCCTGTTTTCCGTGATTTTTGCGCAAAAAATTCCCCTCGGCGAGGGGGAGTATACCGAGGGGGATAGAGAGAAAAGTATATTTTTGAAAGAGGCGGGTTCCTTTTTCAATTATTATAATAGCGTAATTTTTTAATATTTACTGCTGTTTTTATAGCTTGTTTATGTTGAAAGTACTGTTTTTTTGTGGTATTCTGACTGTATCAATGTCAGTAGATTTAAAAAGTGAAGGAGCAGCTATGGATATCACAACGAAAAAAGGTAAACAGGGTAGAAAAGATATTGACCGGATCACCGTGGAAAAAGGCCGCAGAGGTGATTTTTCTCCCCTGCAGCCCGATCATTATCACAGCTTTTATGAAATTTTTTATCTCTGGTCGGGAAGCTGCCGTTTCCTGTTAAAAGATACAGTCTATCAAATGGAAGCCGGAGATCTGGTCTTCATCGCTCCGGGAGAACTGCATCACTCTCTGTATTCCGCCGGAGAGGTCTGCGAGATCGTGATGATCTATTTCAAGGAAGAATATCTGCATCTGTCAGATCTGTCCGCCGAGGATACCGACCGGCCGGCCCTTCATTCCTTCATGGGCAGCGTTCCCGCGGTATACCAGGAGGCGCTGCACTCCCTGCTGACCCGGATGCTCACCGAGAATTCCCGGTTCGACCGCTACTCCGAGCATTTTGAGCGTTGCTATCTGGAAGAACTTCTGCTCATGCTGATGCGCCATTCCGTCATGAATGAGAAGGAACCGGATCTGATGAACTCCCGGGATGCGGACATCCTGCTTGCCACAAGATACATTTACAACAACTTCCGCAAGCCCCTGACACTGGAGGAAGTCTCCTCCGTGGCTTCCTTAAGCCCCACTTACTTCAGCAAGAAATTCAAATTGATCACCGGCATGGGCTTCAAGGAATATTTAAACTATGTACGGCTCAAACACGCCCAGACGGCGCTTCTTACCACCAACAGTTCCATCACGGATATTGCTCTGGAATACGGCTTCAACGACAGCAACTATTTTAAGGACCTGTTCAAAAAAGTATACGGAAAATCTCCTCGGGAATATCGGAAAAATCCGGATTGACATCGGGTTTCTTATCGACAGTCTCCTCTAAGTCTTCCTCTTCGAAATGTTCTTCCGTCTGTTTTTCGATTTTCTCTTCCAGTGCCTCCCGGATTGCATCCTGTACGCTGTCGAACTTCTCCAGAAAACTGTCCCATTCTTTGATGCTGAATTCCTGATTGCCGATCATGAATTTCGTCTCTGTATCGCCGTTCTGAAGCTTGTCGTAGATCTCCTGCATTTTCTCGCGGATCTGCTCCATGAGACTCAGATCCTCTTTTTCCGGTTCTCCGGCGGTTCCGGCCGGGTCCGTTTCCGCTGCTTTGTCCGCATCGGGCGTCTCCGAAGTTTCCTCGTTGCTGTCTACATTGTCACCGTTCTCCATATCATCCAGTTCTTTCTCCATCTCCCGGATCTTCTTATCCTTTGCCAGTGCACGCAGGATCCGGTTCACATCCTCCGGGCTGAACATACCGATGGCCTTGGACAGGGAATCGATGTTATTCCGGTTAACCAACAGGCTTCCACCGCCGGACAGCGGAATGTTGATACAGTTTTTCTCATTCGAAGTATCCCCCAGAGTCAGACGGTTATGATCATAGTCACAGACAAAGACCACACCTTCATATTCGATAACACCGTTCTCCGCCATCTCCCCATAAGGCACCTTATCCTTGCCTTCGATACGACGGTTCAGCCGCACCCCCCGCGTCACCGGCGCCAGTGCCTTGTCATTTTCCTCCGCAGCCTCCAGATTTTCCGCAAAACGATTTTCCGCATCTGACGTACTCTGCAAAACTCCCTCATTCACTCTCTTCTGTGTCTCATACACGAAAGTCCTTCCATAGCTGATTCCTGTAATTGCCATAATATCTCCCTCTCCGACAGCGATTACTGCCGCAAAAAGCGGATGGCTGCCTCTCTCAAGGCCGCCATCCGTAGCTTTTTCTCCATCCATGGTGTCTGTATTTTCCTATATGAATAATATCGACACAGCCGGGTAAAAACTTTATAGCATGATTCTCTTGTTTTTTTGTACCTTAGCGCTTTATAATAGCAGTAGCAATACCTAAAGTCAGCTTTAGATAGTTTTATACAAGGAAAGGGATTATATATGTACAGTATCGGACAGGTTTCCGCAATGACGAATTTACCGATTTCTACGTTGAGATATTATGATAAAGAGGGCTTCTTCCCGAATCTGGAGAAGCAGTCAGGAATCCGGCGGTTCAGCCAGGCCGAACTGGATGCCATCCGCATGATTGAATGTCTGAAGCGTTCCGGCCTGGAGATCAAGGACATACGACAGTTTTTCGAATGGGTAGAGGAAGGTCCTTCCACTTACCCCAACCGTAAGGCAATGTTCGAAGCCAGAAAAAAAGCTGTGGAAGAAGAAATGAAGCAGTTGGAAAAAACTCTGGATATGCTGAAATTCAAATGCTGGTATTACGAAAAGGCCATGGAGGACGGCAACGAAGACGAAATTCACGCCATGCTTCCGGATAAACTTCCCGCTGATATTCAGGCTCTGTATGATAACAGCCACGACCGGAACAACGCCTGAAACGAAGTCTTCTGCATAAATTTTCCCTCGGAAATGTATTTTCATATCGCGTAAGATATGGTACTATATTATCAGTTAGTGTATGCTAACCTTGCGTTTTCTACATAACACACACTGAATGACCATTCGGAGGGAGAATATTATGAGGGTAACAGATTTAGATGCACAGATACCTGATCAGATCGGTCATGCCTTTGGCTATTATGATTATGGAGAGGAAATCGGCATGGATTCCTTTTTCCGCAGTAAAGATGCGGTGGCAGACTATATCGCCGGATATGTGCGGATGGCATTTGCTGGCGGTATGCTTTATGGCATCCGTGAGCCTGGTAGGGGCTATATCGCCTATAAGCTGCCGGGACAGAAGCTGGGCTTTGAAGCGAGCATGGAACTTGTAAAGGCTCTTTTCCATTCTATGAGCCTGAAGGAGATCTTCCGTATGGGAGTTGCTATCTCGAAGGGCGGAACCTCTTTGGAGGATCGGATGAAAAAAGCGAAAAAGCCCTGCATCTTCGTCGGCATGGTCTGTGTCCTGGAGGCATTCCAGGGACTGGGCTATATGCGTAAGGTGATGGAGCTGGCCTACGCAGAGGGTAACCGTTTACAGGTCCCGGTGATCCTGGAGACAGATGCAAAGTCAAAATGCGATAAATACAGACATCTTGGAATGCAGCTTGAAGGCATCCGTGATCTGGGAGCCTATGGAAAAATGTACGATATGATCAAATATCCGGATTAAAATGGATTAAAATCCCATCTTTGACACTTTATAGAGCAAAAAACAGCCATAACCCCAGTATTTATCAGGGGTATGGCTGTTTCCTTTTTCGCATCGATATTGTACTATTTTTGAAATTGTGTTATTTTTTCTGCATTGTTTCTTTGATAAGTGCCCGTATATCTGCCTTTGATATAAATTCATAATCCGTTCTGAATCCAAAAGCACTGTGCAATGCATCGGTCAGTTTTGTACGTTTGTAGGAGGGAATGCAGCCACTGTCTTTGGAAAGCAGGATCATATTCATGTCCCGAAGGGTTTTTAAGATTTCGCTGCAGGCGAATTCTTCCCCCAGTTTCTTCTCCAACAGCCGGTATACCAGAAGGCGGATATAAGATGTTTCTGCAAATGTTGTCCAAACGTAGTTCGGTGCAGAGCTGTTGCAGGAACAGATAGCCCACATTAAAAAGGCGCTCTTCGTCTAAAGGAATACATGCGAGAGGTGAAAAAGAGACGGTAACTTTTTCCTTTCGCTGGTTATAAAGTAAAGTTTCTTTTTCAGTTTCCTTTGGGGCCCAGTCCATCATTTCCGCTTCGTTCCCGGAAAACTGAGTCAGAAGATCATTGTACTGCCCAGCTTTTTATAGATGCGGGAAGAAGTTTTACCGTTTTCCCTGCGGTAGGACTGGGTGATATAAACATCTTTGTTGTCTTTGCTGCCAGTAATATTGATATACATTAAGAAGTCCTCCAATTAAATCAATTACAATACAGTTAGTACAAAAAAGCACATATAAATTCATAAAATTTGACAAAAAATAAGCCAGGAATGTCTTAAATAAAGGATTTATTTTAAAATGAAGAAAAAAGAAGTGTTAAACTCCCGTATCGTTATTTCCGGTTTCTCTGGCGTTCTTTTTGTCTGTCCGGGCGTTTTTGGTGTCCTGTTATACCTGCTGGGCTTTCGCGATTTGACGCTCCAATCAATGGATGGTATAGTAGTGCTGTACGATCGCGTGTTGTTGGAGATTCCGCTGTGTACATTGGAAAACTGGTAGTCTGGAGTTAGGATGCCACCGGTGTATGCCGAGAAGCTGGTGGTTAAGAAATTGGTTTCTGTAAAGAGGGAAAGAGGTTAGAGGATGCAAAAAAGTGTGATCTATTTTAAACGTACTTTACCGGAAAAGGTGATACAGTTATTAGTGTCCATTTCAAATGATGCTTTTAACAATCGTGAGGGGAAGATTGTAGGTAATAGAGAATCCACATATTGTTTATCTTACGGTGGCGATGAAAGTATGTATGGCTGTCTGCAATTAGGGATGCTGGAGTTGGAGGACAACAAAGATTTTTTAAGGTGTGTATGTGATTGGAAGTGGATTGATGAAGAATATCCGGAGGAGAATTACAGTGTATGGAGAATAATGGAAAAATCCCTAAAAGAATAGAACCGGATAGATGTCGTAAACAGTTGACTTTTAATATACCAACAGAATTGAGTTTTTGTAGGTCTGGAGCAGAAGGAGTGATATTTTATTTTTATTGATGAAAATTATGTGATTAACAGGGAAGAATTGCCTAAAGTCCTTCAAAGGGATATTGAAGAACTGGAGAGCTATTATCATAGTGGAGATTTTGTAGGATATGATTGCTGTCTGGAAACACTGGAAGCGACTGTGAAGCAGTGTTGTATACATGGCAGCATCAGTGGAAAGCAGTTAGACACTATTTTCAGGAGGTATGGATTAAGGTGATAGAAATGATAAATTTTGAAGATTGTCCTATAAATGATCGTGTATATGGTGGAGCTGCTGGAAGAAAATTAGGTGTTGTTTACGAAGGACAGAATTATATTTTGAAATTTCCCGGTAATTTGAAGGATAAGCAACTTAAAAATATAAAAATGAGTTACAGTAATGCTCCTGTTTCTGAGTATATAGGATCTCATGTATATGAATTGATAGGAATGCCTGTTCATGAAACAAAACTTGGAGTGTATAAAAACAGAGTAGTGGTAGGATGTAAGAATTTTTTATCAGAAGGAGAAAACCTAATAGAATTTGAAAAAATAAAAGTAATTTTTTTACCGCCATTTCTTGACTCTAATGGTGAAGAAACGAATGGGACCGGAACGGATCTTCAGGAAGTACTTATGACGATTCAAGAGCATCCTATGTTAAATCGTATTTCTGGAATAGAGGAACATTTTTGGAATATGTTTGTTGTGGATGCATTTATAGGCAATCCAGATCGTAATAATGCCAACTGGGGAATTATAAAAAAACAGATGGATCCTTTTCTATTGCTCCGGTATATGATAACGGTAATTGTCTTAATAATAGATGGGATGATGAAACAATGAAAAAAGTATTGATAGATCCTGGTATTATGGAAAATGAGTCTTATAAAAGAAAAACTAATATTTTTATGATAAAAGAGCACCATGCGAAACCGTGTGAATATATTTATACCAAGCGGAATGAGAAATGCAATGAAGCTGTGAAAAGACTGGTTCCCAAGATTGATATGGAAAAAATAAAAAGTATAATTTATGAAATTCCATGTATTAGTGATGTACGGAAAAAGTTTTATACATCAATGATAAGTATGAGGTATGAAAAAGTTCTTTTGCCAACGTTTCAGGAATTAGTAAATATGCGGAGCAGAGGAATAGATATGATGTCACTTTAACTCACCCAAAACCCATGTTTTCTCCAAGCTTTTTTTCATATAATTAAGATATGGAGTGATATCACCGGTATTGTCATAATGATCTAAGGTTTTATAATACTGGTCTTTTGTTTCTGAGTATACTACTAAAGGTGGATAGTTATTGATCATCAAATAATAGTTCATAAGGGTTCTCCCTACTCTTCCATTTCCATCGGCAAATGCATGAATATTTTCAAATTTACAATGAATATATGCGGCTGTTTTTAAAATGTTATCACCCTTGTCAGAGATATTTAAAATTTCGTCACATAATTCCGCTATTTCAGCCGGAACTTCTTCTGGTAGCGCACCCTGATTTGATTTGCCAATTACATAATCATGTATTTTATAATGTCCAGGACGTTCACCTTTTTGCCAACGGTGTTCGTCATAGACCCCTTGCATAAGTTGATAATGAATTTTTTTTATAAGATCAGAGGTAATGGGGTCTTTATTTATAATTTTAGGTACAAGAAAATTATAACATTTTTTTTGATTTTCAATTTCAAAGATGGTTTGAGTATCACCACAAAAATTGATTACCTTTCCATTTTCAAAGACTTCTCTTGTAGCATGATATGTTATCTGTTGATTTTCTATTGTTCCAGAGTTATAAGCAAAAGTGATACGAAAATTGCTGAGCTGTTGATCTAATTTTTCGATGCTATCTATTTTCTTCTCCTTCCACTTGCTTATGATGTCTGTATAGTTCACAAAAATACTCCTTTCATTATTTTGTTAAATTGTAAAGTGACATCATGTCACCTCCATAGAATCATGGTGGGATATCCTACCTGATGTTATACTTAATTTCAGTATGTGTCAACTCAAAACAACAGATAATTCCGTAAAAAGAAAAGCAGATACATAGCAACAGCCACGCATCTGCTTTTCTACATTTTATTTCTGCCCCAGCTTGGAGACATTGATAACTATATTCTGTGCCTAAACACTACCTGACTTTTTAACACCGATACCGTATCCACACCGCATCACTGTCAAATTTTTTCACATCAATTAATTTTAACTTCGTCACATCATGCAGCATTACAAGTCCGTCAAACACGGCTGGCATGCCGCCTCTGCCATCGATTCCGGCTCCTCTCAACAGACTGATCTCATCAAGAAGTCCAGCTTCTAAAAATGCAGTATTAATTTTCGGTCCGCCGACAATACTCATGCGCTCTACGCCAAACTGCTCTGCAAGGATTTCTGTTGCACGCGCGAGGTCTACATGCTCTTTTACGCAGGCAATCCATGAAATATTCTGTCTGTCCAGATAATCGAGATATTCCTTTGAAACCTTCTCACTGGTTACAATCAGATATGGTTTTGCCATACCTGTTGCATCCGGTCAGAGAAGTTTTCCGTTTGTATCGATGACAACTTCATAACCTGCTGTTACACGTCCACTGACTGTTATTGGTACATTAATTTCATCAAGCGTTGTATAATAATCATCTACTCCATTCTTAAAACACTATTCGGATTCCTGTTATCATTACATCTTTCCGCTATATACAGGGAATCCACTGCTTGCTCCATAACTTTCAATCTTCTTGAAGTTCTTTAATACTTCCATATCCTGCGCACTGATTTCAAAATCAACCTCAGCATTTGTCTTCATATGCTCAGGATTAGCTGTCTTTGGAAGAGAAATTGCACCAAGCTGCAATGTATAGCGGATGCAAAGCTGTGGTACCGTTACTCCATACTTTTCTGCCATAGCTTTGATCTCTGGCTGATTTAAAATCTCACCGTGGGCGATGGGGGAATATGCCTCTACGGCAATCCCATTCTTCTGGCAGTACTCCATCAGTTCTAACGGTGTATTGCTGATGTGCAGCAGGATCTGGTTCACCATAGGCTTAATCTCTGCTGTCTGAAGCAGACTCTCGATGTCACCGATCTGGAAGTTGGAGATACCGATGACCTTTAATTTACCTGCTTTGTAAGCATCTTCCAGAGCTCTCCATGCGGCTCTGTTTCCCTCCACATAACGATCCTCACTCCGATTTACCTCAACCCAGGGCTTGGGAGAATGAATGATCATCATATCCAGATAGTCCAGTCCCATTTTGCTCAGTGTCTCATCAATACTCTTTGCAGCAGATTCGTAGGTCTTGTGCTCTGCTGCAACTTTTGATACAACAAAAAGTTCCTCTCTGGGTACACCGCAGGTACGGATACCTTCCCCGATACCGCGCTCATTGCCATAAGCCTGGGCGGTATCAATATGTCTGTAACCAAGTTTTACCGCTGCCTTCACGGCATCTGCCGCCTTGTCATCATCAATGAACCATGTTCCCAGTCCCAGCTGTGGAATCTTCACACCATTATTTAAAGTTAATTCATTCTGATACATTTCTTCTGCTCCTTCCATAATCTTTCTATTTGACGATCTTGCTCATTCTGCCCGAAATCTTGCATATGTCCTGTCTACATAGTAATGTTTCATTTCGGACAGTTTTATCATAATACCTGGAGCTAACTTTAGGTCAATACTTTTTTGCTACGTCGGTAATATTTGTTCCTGCATAGTCATAAATTTTTAATTGCATCACAGAAAATGGTATGTTATACTATGAAAAATAAATCGAAACAAAAATCAGGTAACTATGTCAGCGTGGACATCTTCGGATGTCTGCGCTTTTTCTTTTACCTGAAAACAGAGAGGAGAATGTATATGGTAGAGTTCATTACGAATGTGAACAGTGCCGTCAATGGATTCGTATGGGGTGTCCCCATGCTGGTACTGCTGGTAGGTACCGGTATCCTGATGACGATCCTGACGAAATTTTTCCAGTTATCCCATCTGGGACACTGGTTCAAAAACACGGTGGGCGGCATCTTTCACGACAAGCATGTAACGAAACATACGGAGGCCGGAGATCAGTCCATTTCCCAGTTCCAGTCGCTGTGCACCGCACTGGCTGCCACGATCGGTACCGGTAATATCGTCGGCGTGGCAAGTGCTCTGGTGGCCGGCGGTCCCGGTGCCATCTTCTGGATGTGGGTGGTGGCTTTCTTTGGCATGATGACCAACTACTCAGAAAATGTACTGGGCATCTATTACCGCCGCAGGAACTCTAAAGGCGAGTGGAGTGGTGGTGCCATGTACTACTTAAAGGACGGTCTCGGCTCCTATAAGGGCTGCAAACAGGTCGGTGCCGTACTGGCTGTGCTGTTCTCTGCTTTCTGCCTGCTGGCTTCCTTCGGTATCGGCAACATGAGTCAGGTCAATTCGATTGCTGCGAACATGACTTCCGCCTTTTCCATTCCCGCTACCGCCACCGGCATCGTACTGGTGATCATCGGGGCTCTGGTCATTGTGGGAGGATTAAAGCGGATCGCTGCTGTCACCGAGAAACTGGTTCCTTTTATGGCCATCGCCTATGTCATCGGTGCGCTGGTGATCTTCTTCGCAAATATCGGTCACGTGGGTGCCGTATTCACCGCTATTTTCAAAGGTGCTTTCGGTCTGCGCGCCGTGGGCGGCGGTATCGTAGGTTCCGGTGTGAAGCTGGCTCTGACCTTGGGCATGAAGCGCGGCGTGTTCTCCAACGAAGCCGGCCTTGGTTCCTCCGTTATGGTGCATTCCAGTTCCAACGTAAAAGAGCCCGTACGCCAGGGTATGTGGGGCATCTTCGAAGTCTTCGCCGACACCATGGTCGTATGTACACTGACGGCTTTCGCAGTTCTGTCCTCCGGACTGATCGATCTGGACACCGGTGCCGTACTGGTGGATGTGTCCGGTTCCGCTCTGGTAGGTCAGGCTTTTGCTACCGTATTCGGCAGCTTCGGTCCCGCCTTCATCGCCATTGCGATCCTGCTGTTCGCCTTCTCTACTGTACTGGGCTGGAGTCACTACGGCTCCAAGGCATGTGAATATTTATTCGGTACGAAATCCACCATTGTCTACAAGATTGCATTCGTACTGATGATCTTCATCGGCTGCACCATGAACTTAGGGCTTGCCTGGGATCTGTCCGATACCTTCAACGGTCTGATGGCGATTCCCAACCTGATCGGTGTCATAGCCCTGTCTCCCGTAGTAATGAAGATCACGAAAAATTACGTGGCACGTATCATTAAAAAAGAAGATGTAAAGCCCATGTTATCTGTTTTCCCCGAAATTCAGGAAGAGCAGGAAAAGGCTATGTAATTAAATTCAGGATCATACTTCTTCTCTGGTAATATTCTTCGCCCATTTGCCCTCGCGATAATGCTTAATGACCCAGGGCCATTTGACGAATTCATCGGTGCATAACAGGAAATAGACCCACAGCACCGGGAGTTTCAGTACAAATGCGGCGAAGAATCCCAGAGGGATCGCATAGCACCACATATCGATCGTATCGCAGATCAGTCCGAACTTCGTATCTCCGCCGGCACGGAATACTCCGGCGATCAGCGCCGTATTCACGGCAGCGCCCATAATATAATAAGTATTGATGAGCAGCATATATTTCAGATAATGCATGGCTGTGTCATTCAATGTAGCAAACCGTAACACAAAGGGTGTAATTGCCAGTACGATCAGGCCGCCTATAGCTCCGGCGATTACCGTCATCTTCAACATCCGGGAAGCGTAACTCTTCGACTTCTCCAGATTGCCTTGTCCCATAATATTTCCCAGCAATATGCTACCTGCACTGGCAATGGCAAAACAGAACACCGTACCGATATTGCGCACTACGACGACCAGTGAATTAGCAGCCACCGCATCTGTTCCCAGATGCCCAAGGATCACGGAATACATGGAAAACGCCACGCTCCAAGACACATCGTTTCCAAGTGCGGGCAGAGACAGACGCATGAAATCTTGTGTCAGCACCTTACTGTGAACGAACAGGTACTTCGGATGCAGTTTTACATTCTTGCTCAAGAAAGATACAATGAAACATGCCACCAGTTCCACCAGTCGGGACAGGGCTGTGGCAATGGCGACACCGGTAGCTCCCAGCTTCGGCATGCCGAACAGTCCGAAGATAAATGTGGCATTCAGAATGACATTCAATACGAAAGCCAGCATATTCAATGCCATACTGACCGTCACACGGCCTACGCTTCGCAGGATGGCAAGATATACTTCCGTGATGCCCCAGCACAGGTATGTGATGCCCATGATCCGCAGATAAGAGGCACCGATGGTGATCAGCTCCTGATCAGGTGTAAAGAGAAGCATCATCTTCTGAGGGAGGAAAAATGCAATCAGCGCAACAATACCTGAAATTGCCATAGAGAAACGAAGTGTGATTCCTTCTACAGTATGAATTGCTTCCAGGTTCCCCTTTCCATAATATTGGGCGCACAAGAGAGTGGCTCCCGTCCCCAGTCCGTAATATACCATAAACAGGACATTCGAAAAATTTGACGCCAGGGATACTGCGGATATCGCGGACTGTCCCACATAGTTTAGCATAATGACATCCGCGGAGTTCACTGCTGCACTGAGCAGATTCTGTATAATGATCGGGATGGTCAGTTTGAACATCTGCCGGTAAAAATCGTCTTTTTTCATTGCTGTTATCTGCATGGTATTCCTCACATTTTCTGTTTTATTTTTGTTCCTTACATACCTGATTTCTTTTTTTAGTTTCTACGCATGTGTTTTCTCTGCCGGCACACATACCTGATTTCCTTTTTTGTTTCCTACGCATGTGTTTTCTCTGCTGCCATACATGCCTAATTTCCTTTTTTGTTTCCTACGCATGTGTTTTCCCTGCCGGCACACATACCTGATTTCGTTTTTCGTTTTCTACGCATGTGTTTCTTTGACAATTATACATACTCAAATCTTTTTTTCAAGCTTTACGCATGTATTTCATAACATTATTACATTAATAATAAAAAAATCCGGGAGATGAACCATCCCGGATTTTTAAAGCTTTGTATTGTCTGTATTGCCTGCAAGTAATCTCGCTGACTTTATGCTATGATCATTTCATATACGATTTTTCCGTGCTTCGCACTCTCAAATTACCACTTCCAGTCGGCGGCCTCCATCTGAGTGGCTTTCATATGCCGGTAAATGCCGTCTTTTGCTTCCAGTTCGGCGGGCGTTCCCTGCTCTGCCACCACGCCGTCCTTCAGTACGACGATCTTGTCTGCATCCGCTACAGTACGCATGCGGTGTGCAATGATCATAACAGTCTTATTGCGGATCAGCTTGGAGAGAGCTTCCTGAATCAGTGTCTCGTTATCTACATCCAGAGAAGCGGTTGCCTCATCCATGAGGATGATGGGAGCATCCTTTAAAAAGGCTCTGGCAATGGAAATTCGCTGTCGCTCACCGCCGGACAGTTCCGAACCGTTCTCACCGATCATGGTCTGCCAGCCGTTCGGAAGCTTCTCCGCGAACTCATCGCAATGCGCCAGCTTTGCGGCTGCCAGCACTTCTTCGTCCGTAGCATCCTGCTTGCCGATACGGATGTTTTCCATCACCGTATTATTAAACAGCGTCACATCCTGGAACACGATGGCGTACAGAGACATCAGTGTCTCCGGATCGATGGTGGAGATGTCCATGCCGCCCACGGTGATCTTACCTTTATGGATATCCCAGAAGCGGGAAGCCAGTCTGGACACGGTGGTCTTACCGCCGCCGGAAGGGCCGATCAGTGCTGTCACTTCGCCCTGTTTCGCCGTGAAAGTGACATCGCGAAGTACGGTATCCTGACTGTCATAGGAGAATCCCACATGAGAAAATACAATGTCATACCCCTTAGGATCCATGGTGTCGGCACCGGTCTGGATCTCATGGGACAAGATCTCATCGAGACGGTCACACTGCACACCGGTACTGATAATAGCTGCCAGATTCTGCAGTGCCACCTGCAGGGGATCATACATCCGGGATACCAATAGGAGGAATACGAAGAAGGTCAGGATATCGATCTCCCCCTGTACCAATAATACACTGCCAATCAGTGCCACGGTCGCGATACCAAGTTTTAAGATCATCTGGGCACCGCCTACGAAGACTGCCGTACCAAGCTCCGTCACCAGTGCATGTTTTTCCACGGCACGGATCTTGCCCTCTAAGCCTTCCATGTACTCAGCCTGGGCATTGTTGGCCCGGAGGTCACGTACGGTCTCCAGGCATTCCTGAATGCCGTCCGCACAGTCCATTTTTAATTTCATCTGCTTCTTACTTAAGCTCTTCTGTACCCTGCCGGAACATCCCACAATGAGGAAAGACACAGGCAGTACCCACAGTGCTGCGATTGCCATTCTCCAGTTCATGAAAAAGGTACCCACAGCGATCAGTGTGGTGGAGATACAGGAACCAACCAGTTCCGGAATGAAATGGGAGGATGCAGTCTCCATGGTGGCACAGTCCGCCATAATGGTGCTGGTCAGATCGGACAGATCCTTTTTCCCGAAGAAGGATAACGGGATCTTACGCAGCTGCTCTGCCAGGGCGATTCTGCGCACGCCACTCTCCACATAGGTTGCCAGGAACGTGGCACGATACTGCACCAGTGTCGTCAGGGCGATCAGAAGAAGACAGAGTACACAGCCCACAATGTAGAACACACCTCTGCCTGCCATGGTGCCCTGTAAATAATCTCTTACCAGAAAATACAGCATCCATACCGGAAACATCAGCACCAGATCGGAACATGTTACGGATACAAATGCCTTTATCATATCCTTCGCACCTTTTTGGGAAAGTGCGTATTTATGCTGCAATTTAGCCTGTAAACTCTTCATACTATGCACCTACCTTCCAGCTGACGAATTGGTTGTACTCTTCCCACATATGGGCATACAGTCCGTTTTGTTCCAGCAATGTCTTATGGGTACCCTTCTCTGTGATCTCACCGTCTTTCAGGACACAGATACTGTCAGCATCCACGATGGAGGACAATCTGTGTGCGATCATGATCACAGTCTTGCCTGCGGAAAGCTTCGTAAACGCCTGCTGTACCTTCGCCTCATTATCCGGATCGGCAAAAGCGGTAGCTTCATCCAGGATCAGGATCGGTGCATTTTTTAACATCGCCCTCGCAATGGACAGGCGCTGTGCCTCACCTCCGGATACATAAGTACCCTGACTTCCGATGACGGTATCCACACCATCCGGCAGTTTTGCAATGATATCCTCACACTGGGCATTTTTCAGAGCCTCCATGACTTCTTCTCTGGTGGCATCCTTTTTGCCCATGCGGACATTATCGTAAATGGACATCTTAAGCAATTTGCTGTCCTGAAATACGAAGGACACCATATTCATCAACTGTGCGGAAGGAATATCCTTCACATCCACGCCGCCGATGCATACCTTACCTTCTGTGGTATCATAGAAACGGGCAATAAGGCTTGCCAGCGTGGTCTTACCGCCGCCGGAGGGACCGACAAATGCCACATGCTCTCCTTCTTTGATATCGAGATTGATCTGATGCAGGGCATCTCTTCCCACATTTTCATAACGGAAGGATACATTTTGCAACGCAATGGAATGATCCTTGATGTTCTGCTCTTTGTCGGCTTCCGGCAAATGCTTGCGGCTTAAGATACCATCGGTTCTTTTCAGGGCATCCTCCACGATCATCCGGTTCTCTCCGCCGTACATGATCTTGCCTAATGTAACGGTCAGTACCGGAGTAATGATGATGTAAAACAGAAGGTTGATCAGCAACGCAGGATCCCCGCTTGCTCCGCCAAGCCAGTAAGCAGCACCGATCAGAACGGCGAAGATCGCATTGATCAGTGTGGTAAAGCCTACCATGGGCCACATCAGTTCTTTGGTATAGGCGATGGTCCATTTTTCATATTTTTTAATAGATGTCTGGAACCGCTTGAAAGAAAATACTGACTGTCCAAAGGTCTTCACTACCGGAATACCACGGACATATTCCACAGCTTCGCTGGACATCTCCTCCAGGGCATTCTGGTACTCTTCCATCTTATCCTTCATGCGCTGTCCGGTCATGGCACCCATGATGAGAAATGCAAATACCACCGGCACCAGACTCAACAATCCCAGTTTCCAGTCAAATATCACCAAAAGTAATAACAGTCCCACGGGCGTTGCTATGGCGCCTGCCTTATCAGGCATCTGGTGTGCCAGATAGGTCTCAGTGGCTGCGGTGGACTCATTGACGATCTTGCGGATCTTACCACTGCCCTCACTGTCCATGAATCCCATGGGCAGCGTCAGGATATGACGCATCAGCGTACTCCGCATATTCGCCTGTACGTGAAAGGCGGCAATGTGGGAGCACAGCAGTGCGCAGATATAAATGAGCATGGAAAGCAGTGCAAATCCTACGGCACTCCATCCTAACCCCGACAGATTCTGCGCCTTACTGTAATCCGGTGCTGCCAGCACCACTTCCTGCATGATCCGCCATATGTAATAAAACGGCAATAATGCGATCAGGGCACTGGCCGCAGACAGGATCCATGATGCCATGGTCAGATACTTGTAGCTGCCCGCATAGGTAAACAGCTTCTGCATAGTACTTTCTTTTTTCATATGATCTTTTCCCTCTTTCCCTTTATGCTTTTTGTCATAACACTGCTTGTTTTGAATTAGTTGTAACTAACCGCATCGGTTTTTATAAGACTGCCTCTGCTTTCAGAAGCAGTCTTTTCATTTCAGGTTTTCCGGGTATTCCGAAGTCTTAGTCTTCCCCTTACCCCAGCTTTATGATGGCACCCCAGCCACCATAATGATATTTCTCCAGCATATGCAGATATTTTCTGGCGGTATCTCTGTCCATGCGGTGTCTGACGACTTCGAACATACTGTCGAACATGGCTCTCGCTGTGATGTGTACGAACTCCTCCGTAATTTCGCTGCCGTCCTGCAGGGACGCCGTCGCTTCCATGTATTTGTAGGTGTACTCCGTCTCTATCTCCACCAGATGTTCCACGAAATCCTGATACCTGGTACCGTAAGAGGCATCCAGCAATAGCTGGAAATCCTCAAAGTGATCGTAGACATAGTCCAGCATTTCGTCCATTCCGGAAACCACATAAGTCTCCATCACCTTCGGCTGAACCTCTGCCTCCCTGGCATGAAATTCTTCCTGCGTCTTCAGAAATATCCGGGTCAGTCCCTCTGCTGCCGGCTCCACAATGGCACTGAACAGTCCTTCCTTATCCCGGAACCGGGAATAGATGGATCCGGTGGTAGTGTCTGCCTTCGCCGCAATAGTCCGCAGGGATGCCTCAGAATATCCTTTTTCCAGAAATTCTTCTTTCGCACATGCCAGAATTTTCTCTGAAACTCCTTCGATTGGTTTTGTCACTTTTTCCTCCAATAATTTATAACAGCGTTATATAACACTGTTATAAATATAAACACATTCTATTTTTCTGTCAAGAGGGAAAACTTATTTTAAAGTTCAGCCCGCACCATCGTGCACACCCGGTCCGCCAGTTCGATGGTGGATGGTCTGTGGGCGATCATGAGGATCGTCTTCTGTCCCTGGAGGTTACGCAGAGCTTCGTTGACTGCCTGTTCGGACTCGTTATCCAGTGCCGAGGTTGCCTCATCCAGCAGGATGATGGAAGTATCTTTTAAGATTGCTCTGGCAATGGCAATCCGCTGTCTCTGCCCGCCGGAGAGATTGTTGCCCCGCTCGCCCACCGTGGTATCATACCCTTCCGGGAATTCCATGATAAAGTCATGGGCATGCGCCTGCATTGCCGCTTCTCTGATCTCTTTCTCTGTGGCATCCGGTCTTCCCATACGGATATTCTCCGCAATAGAGCCCTGGAACAGGTACGGCTCCTGGGGGACATAGGCGATCTGACGGCGCAGGTCTGCCAGGTCACTCTCCTGCATAGACATTCCGTTGACACGAATATCGCCTTCTCCTAAAGGATACAGTCCCAGCAGAAGCTTGGATAGGGTCGTCTTGCCGCAGCCGGAAGCACCGGTGATGGCGACGCATTCCCCCTTTTTTACTTCTAGGGAAAAATGACGGAGCACGTCTTCCTCCCCGGTGTAGGAAAAACGGATAGACCGGATTTCCACAGCATTGGCATGCTGTATCCCGGTCGTGGTCTTCTGCCCGGCAGGCGTCTCTGCCTGCGCTGTCTCTGCTACCCGTTCGTCGCCGTTCTCCCGATACCAGTTGGCAGGCTCCTTCACCTCATCGAGGAAATCGAAGATATTCTGTGCATTGGCAAGACATCCCACCAGCTCCGGAATGTACTTTCCGATCTGTAAGAACTGGAACGAGAAGGAAGCATACATGGTATAGATCGCCGCCAGCGCTCCCAGGGTGGTGTAGCCTTTGTCCACGTAGTAGATTCCCAACATCAGAAATACCAGGGAACACAACAGTTCAAAGCCCTTGCTGCTGCCCTCCAGGCAGGCGGTATACAATGTCTTGCGACCGTTTTTTTTCTCATAATGGTGATTCTCTTCCCGAAACTGCGCCACGGTTCCCCGCCCGCCGGGAAACATCCTCACCTGCTCCATTCCCTGCAACATGTCCGACAGCCGGTTCGTCATAGCAGTATTTACTCCTGACAGTTCTCTGCTGATGCGGTGCATGGGATTTAACAATAACAGCTCAATCGCCATCATCACGCTGTTAACTGCCAGCAGGCACAATGTCAGCTGCCAGCTTAAGAGAAACATAGGAATCAGGTATGACACCACCTGTAAAAAGGGCATCACCACTCTCCGTAGTCTGGAACCGTAGATGTCTCCCATTTTCGTGAGATCATAGGACACTTTGGAGACGATCTCGCCGCTGTGGTGTTTTTCATAATAGCTGTAGGGAAGGCTCATCTCCGCATCCAGCACCCTCTCCGACAGATCACCGTAGACCCTCTTGGCTTCCACGTTGTAGCGGATCGTTGCCACACGGTAGATCAGTAGAGAGATCACGCCTACTACCACAATAGCTACGATGGAATACCCCAGTCTCTCATATTCCCCGGTCTGGGCAATATCCACCACACATTTCATCAGCAGTGAGCTCATGATCCCGAACAGGGCAAAGGTCACACTCATGACGAAGATGGATCCCAGGTAGACAAACCTCTTCTTCCCCATGACACGCATGGAGCGGATAAATAGCTTATAATTCTGCATGGTCTGCCTCCTCTCCGTACATGGCCGCATAGACTCCACTCTGTTTTAACAGTTCCTCATGGGTGCCGCACTCTGCGATCCGGCCCTGCCTGAGCACGCAGATCCTGTCTACATTCTGTACCGTGGACAGACGATGTGCAATGGTGACACATGTTCTGCCCGCCATCACCGTGGAAATCGCTTCCTGGATCCCGCTCTCCGTCTCCACATCCAGCGCGGAGGTCGGCTCATCCAACAGAAGCACCGGGGCATCCTTCAGAATCGCTCTGGCAATGGCAAGGCGCTGTTTCTGGCCTCCGGAGAGGATCGCGCCCCGTTCTCCCACCATAGTGTCGTATCCTTCGGGCAGTGTCTGTATAAAATCATGGATCTGCGCCTTTTTGCAGGCTTCCACGATCTGTTCTTTCGTGGCTCCCGGCTTACTGTAAGCGATGTTCTCCGCGATGGTCGTAGGGAACAGGAATACATTTTGGGACACCAACGCGATCTGCTCCCGCAGGGCTTCCCGGTTCCATTCCTCAATCCTTCTGCCAAAGAACCGGTATTCTCCGGCCGTCTTTTCATAGAAGCCGCACAGAATGCGGAAGATCGTGCTCTTTCCGCCGCCGGACTCTCCTACAAATGCGATGTTTTCTCCTTTTTTTACCGAAAAAGTCAGTCCCTGTAATACCGGCACCTCTTCATGGTAGGCAAAATCTACCTGATCGAAAGCAATCACGTTCTCTGCTGCCAGAACCGCCGCATCCGCGATTCCCTCGCCGGAGGGTTCCTCCTCCGTAGCCAGTATCTTCTCCACACGATCCACGCTGACCATTCCCGTGGAGGCATCCACCATGGCAAAAGGCAGTCCGGTATAGGCATCCACAAATTTGCTCAGGATCAGAATAAACGCCACCAGTCCGCCCAGACTGACCTCTCCGCGGCTGACCAGCCACACGGCGTAGATGGCACTGATAATGTTGGGAAGCCACTGAATCAGCTTTCGTACCACAATAGCGGTATTGGTGATCTGGGTACGCTTTTCCTCGTTCTCCACCAGTTCCACCGAAGCCCGGTGCATTTTCCTGCGGAAGACATCTTCGATGCCGAAGGAGCGCAGTACCAGAATACCGCTGACCGCATCCTGGGCGATCTGTGCCATTACGTCGGTCTTCTGCCGGTAGTTCGCCTGTAAACCGCGGATCCGTTTCACCAGTTTTCCTGCAATCCAGAAGATCAGGGGATATGTGATCAGAATGACCATAAGCAGCCCCAGGTTCGTCTCCCCGATATAGACTGCATAGGTAAAAATGCCAATGAGGCTGGCGATCATATCCGGCAGCACCGTCTCCAAAAAACTGGTGATCTCTCCCAGATCTCCGATGACTTTATTGAGTAAGGTAGCAGAATAATTGGCATCAAAATATTTATACTCCGTGCGGTACAGCTTCTCCGCCACCAGATCCCGGTACTCCGTGCAGACCGCCACCGCATACCGGTTGGCTGCGACACTTTGCAGAAAAGCGGCAATGGTTCCCACCACCGTATAGATCAAAAATTGCAGCAGAAAGCTGCCAAACAGGACTTGCCTGCCTGACAGCATTTCGTCGATCACGCCGCTGATGATTTTATTGCCCTGCACGAGGATCACGCTGACGGCCAATGCCAGAATCGCTTCTGTCACAAGCAGTCCGCCGTGTCGTATCATACAGCCTGGGAATACCTTCTTATTATGCATACGCCCCCCCGTTGTCTTTTATTCGTAATTTTAATAATACTATATATTATAAATTGCCATTTTATAAAATACAAGTTTGACATTTTATAAAAGTAATGTTATCATATTTTTAGAAAAGGTGCTACTGATGACGGTTCACCTGATTTATATGAGAAAAAATGACTGCTCAACTTATCAGGTTAGGGGCGGTCATTTTTTTGTGGTCTTATCACTATTAGAACCAATCGAATAGCCAAGACCCAAAGAGGTTAAGCAGAGACTAATCACTGCAATCAAGTCATCGATTGTTAGCATAAGCAGAGTCCTCCTTTCCAAGATTTCCCATATGGGATGATCTATGTAATCAGAGCTATCAACTCTCCGCAAAAAGTGAACCGCCATTCACGTCAACGTGAAGTAGCACCTTAAGGCTAACGCCCATATACATTATATAGAACATTTGTTCTGTTTGTCAACTTATTTATTGTTAGTATTCCTTTTCCTATTTCTGTACAGTAAATTCTATGGGAGATGCCACCTTACTGTAGATGTCCCATTCTTTTATATACTCCTCTTCGGTGCTTTCCACAGTCTGTCCCTGATCGTCCAGCCGGTAATAAGTCGCATTACCGTTCTCATCATAGACTTCTGTGTTGGAACGGGCAAGTCCCAGCTTTCCGCTAGCAGCATCGATCACATACACTTCGATACTGTGCCCCGAGGTCACATAGAACCCATCTGCTCCGATGGCGAGCGGATATGCCGTTCCGCCGCTCTCCAGGGAGCCGATCTGAAACGGTGCTGCATCTTCCCCCACACAGTAGACATCACAGGAGATTGCATAGGTATGGTCTCCGTCCTGATAGAAGCCATCCGATACCAGGAAAATGGATATTCCATCCATTTCCATCTGTGCATATGCCACATACCCTTTTGCGGCAAAGAAACCGCTGTAGGAACTGTCCTCTTGATAGATCCAGGCGGTATTCTCCTGCTTTGCGGCGTCCAGTCCCGCCGCAAGTGACTCCTGTTGTGCTGCAAGTGATTCCTTCAGTTGTTCCACCTCTTCTTGTTTTGCAGCCGCCTGCTCCAGCGCCGCATTCGTTGCCGCATCGGCTCCGCTGTTCCCCGCTTCGTTGGTTAAAATAACCGTCGTTTCCTCCTTCGGATTCGTCAGAAAACATACCGCCACAATCACACATACCACGACTGCCGCCAACAGAATCCAGAAGGACGGTTTCTTATAATTCAATATTTCTTTCACTCTCTTTTTCACCCCTACTTCCCCAAAGGCCAGCGGACATACCGTCACCAGCCGCCTTTGCATACTACAGGAAAGCAGTGCATAGGAGTAGCTTTTACGTTCTTCCAGCGTAAGGTCTCTCACTGCGCTTTCATCACATGCCAGTTCCAGATCCCGGCAGAACAGAATATATGCCACCCAGACAAACGGATTGTACCAGTGGATCATAAGGAGTACAAAACCGAGCGGTTTCCACCACTGGTCGCCCCGGCGCAGATGTGCCTGTTCATGAGCGATGACATAGGGAAGCTGTGCTTCCTCCATGCCGGAGGACAGATAGATCTTAGGTCGGAACAGCCCCAGAATAAACGGAGACTTCACCTGATCGCAAATCCAGAGATTGTCCCGCAGCCATATCGCCTCACTTACCTGTCTTCGTACCCGCAGATAACTGTATACGGCATACCCAAGCATTACGAGCACACCGATCAACCATAGAATGCTTCCCACAGACAGAATCTGCTGGAACAGTTCGCCTCCAAAGCCTGTTGCCACTGTCCCGGCACCTGTCGGGATTCCTGTCAGCCCTGCTGCCCCGGCGCCTTCAATCACATTTTGTGTAGGATTACCCACTATGACCGGTGTCTGTGCAAGCGTCAGATCCGCCGCACTGCCGTAGCGATTCTGCATCCGGAAGACTCCCGGCATCAGGCTGAACCGGCTCTCCGGCACATAAGGACACACCAGTCGTAAGGCTGCAAATCCCCACAGCACACAGTTCACCCACTTCGGTGCCTGTCTTAACAGAAGTCTGAGAAACAATACGATCAGGATCAGCCATGCCGCGCCGATGCTCATCGTAAGTAATGTTACAAAAATACGAATCATTCTATTCTCCATTCCAACACCAATCGTCAATATAAGTACCAACGAAAAACGTGTTTTTCCGTGTAAAACTTAGAACTTCTTTACGATAGAGCCCTTGCTCTGAGTGATTAGAAGTTCTTTTCACACTGCTCCCCCTTCCGCTTCATCGATCATCTTGCGGATCTTCGCCGCCTCCTCTGCGGTAAGCGACCGGTCTTTTGTAAAGGCCGCAAGAAACGCAGGCAGAGACCCTTCAAAGGTATCCTCCACAAACTGTCTGCTCTGCATCGCATAGAACTCTTCTCTGGAGATCAGGGAAGTCACCGTCCCGTTGTCATTGCGAAACAGACCCTTGTCACACAGTCTGCGCAGTACATTATGCGCCGTGGTGCGCTTCCAGTGAAATGCTTCCTCCGTCAGCTTTACCAGTTCCGAAGAAGACACCGGTTCATGCTCCCAGATCATATCCGCATATCGTGCCTCGATCACACCCAACTGAATTTCTGCCATGTTGTTTCCTCCTATTACTGTTTTCCTGATTACATAGATTTCTTTTGATCTTCTTATTTTACTTTTGCAAAAGTAGAGAGACCACATGTTGTGGTCTAATTATAGACTACAGCATGTGGTCTCCATTGTCAAGCATATCTTCTATCAAAAATTACCGCTGGATATCATATGTTTCCGGCCAGCCTGCCCGTTCTCCCCTCTCGATCTCCCTCTGGATCCGCTCGTAGATATACAGGTTTTTGTGTTCCAGATCGATCAGCTGCAACAGTTCATCATCTGTCAGGGCACGCTCCGGGTAGTAAAACTGTGCGTCTGCAATACAGTAAGCAAGTTCCTGTCCGTCATATTCTTTTGGGAATGTGATCACTGTAATGGTTGTCTCTGTATAGGCATTTTCCTGTTCGTACTTTTCCGTCCACTCTTCATAACGGATCTGTTCCTCCGGTGTCAGGTCACGGCTGTCCACTCCCCAGAGATCCACCGGCGCGGAAGAAAGCATTGCATACAGTTCATCGATTTCCGCATCCGACATCTGTTCATAACGGTCAAAATAGGACAGGTCGGAATATTTCTGCTGCCATATTTTTTCCTGTATACTGTAATCCAGTTTGTGGATATATTCGATGACTTCCAGCCATTCCTCTTCGGTGACAGTGGTATTCGGCAGATAAATGAGACAGCCATATTCTTCCCCGGGGGTGCTCCGGGCAGCTACACCTGTGCCGGAATAGTTCTCTTCTTCGGCTAATTCATGAAGCTGTCCCGCAGGATATTTGCCATCCTCTTCATATTCCCGGGTCAGCTGCTCATATACACTCTGTTCTCTTGCCGTCAGTTCTCTGTTAAATTCCGCCTGAACACTGCCTTGTCCTGCCACCATCTCCAAGTGTCCCAATTCTTCCGTCCCGATGTCAGTCATGCGCTCTGCCAGATAGCGGCGGTATCCCATGATTCCGGCGGCGGTGGCGGATACTGCTGTGACAGAAAGTATCACCACAGCTAACAGGATGCCTGCTGCGCGGGGGAATCTCTTGCCCGTCAATTGTTTTTCCTGCGCTGCCTGTTGTCTGATCTGTACATAGGCTGCATCCGCCCTATCCAGTACGATCTGTGGAAGTTCTATCTCTATTTCATTCATCGGTCTCATTTTCTTCCGCCTCCTTCCTCTGTCTCCGCATAATATCTCGCCAACTGCTCCCGCCCTCTGGCGAGCCTTGTGCGCACCGTACTGTCGGGCAGCTGCAGTAATTTTCCGATCTCTGCTGTCCGCAGTCCTTCCGCATAGAACAGTACTACGATCAGGCGATATTTTTCATCCAGTCCCCACAGGGCTTCCTTCCATTCCAAATTTGCCTCTGCCTCCACTGTATCCTTCGCTGCCTGTTCCGGCAGTTCTTCCACACAGATCATCCGTCTCCCTGAGCGCAGGATATCCTTGCATTTATTGATCAGAATACGGATCATCCAGGTCTTGAAATACCGGTTTTTCTGTAATGTATCTATTTTCTCCCAAACGGTGAGAATCGTCTCCTGTATGGCATCCGCAATATCCGCATCCTGCGGTAGGATCGCGCTGGCTGTCCGGTACATGTCCTTCTCATGAAGCTGCATCAGCTCCGTGAAAGCATCTGGATCCCGTTTTTTTGCCCTGCGCACCAATTGTTCTATCTCTCCCATGTGCCTCGTCCTTTCTTCCTCATAAGTATACGTCTTATGACTATTAGACGGAAGAGTCTGTGAAAATGTCCCAGGGATAAATAACAAAATCTAATTTTTACCTTAGAAAAAACTTTTCAGCCTATTCCGGGTCAAAGTTCTATTTTGCTATATATAGTCCATTTAATTTTCTTTTTATTCCTCTAACTACTAAATATGGTATTGTGCACTTTTTTGTTGGAAAATTATATCCGAAATATAAGAATTGAAACACCCCACCCTGCATGATACACTTTTTGAGAAGCAACCGTGTTGCAAGGTGGTAGCCTCCCGGCTTATAGCTTTTAATGAGAAGGGAGGTGGTGCTAATGAATATGTATGAAGTATTAAACCTGTTATTTTTAGGTGGTACATTTCTCATTGCGCTGCTTGCCTACATAGACAGTAGGATAAACAAGCGAAAATAAATAAACCTACCTTGTCACTTGGCCAGTACAGGTAGGTTTACTAAACAATTACCGGGAGGCTAACCACTTGTGGGCGGTTGCTTCTCTTTATGTCTTGATTATAATATCTTTCTTTCTTTCTTTCAAGCCTTAGTTTTAAAAATTATTTTCTCACCACTTACGGTCTCTGTCCCATAGCACCTTCCAGTGTCAGGGTCTCACCGCTCATATACTTGAAGTCGGGAGAAGCCAGCTGTACGCAGACGCGGCCGATCTCCTTCTCCACGTCGCCGTAATGTCCCATAGGAGGCATCTTGACGTTTGCCTTGAAAGCATCGGGATATGCCTGCTCGAATTTCTCCAGCTGTGCGGTCCATGCCAGAGGACATACAACGTTGACATTGATGCCATCGGGACCCCACTCGGTAGCTGCGACTCTGGTCAGTCCGCGGATACCTTCCTTGGCCGCCGCATAAGCGCACTGTCCGAAATTACCGAAGAGACCTGCTCCGGAGGCAAAGTTAATAACAGAACCCTTGGTCTCCTTCAGGTAAGGATAGCAAGCCTTCATATAGTAGAATGCTGCATACAGACCGGAATATACCGCCAGGTCAAACTGCTCGGTGGTATGATCTGCGATGGTTACGCCGGAAGCGGAAGCCTGGGCATTGTTGATCAGTACATCGATCCTTCCGAAAGTGTCAATCGCCTGCTTCACCACATTCTGTACGATTGCTTCATTGTCTGAACCAGCGCTGACATCTGCCTGTACGGGAAGTACCTTGATACCGTACTTTGCCTCCAGTTCTTCCTTCGCATCCGTCAGCTTCTGTACATTGCGTCCGGTCAGTACAAGGTTCGCACCCTCTTTGGCATACGCCGTTGCGATACCGTAACCGATGGAACCGCACTCCCCATTACTTAAGACCGCTCTTCCTCCGCCGGTGATGATTGCTGTCTTTCCTGTTAAAAATCCCATAAAATACCCTCCCTTTCTTGTTTTTATCTATTTCCTTACTTTTAATTCATTATAGCATAATTATAAGCGCTTTACCTGAGAAAAATACTCACCAATATTCCTATGATTCCGCCAATAATGAAAGTAGCAGGAATGCCGTACGCATCCTTTTTTGTCATCCGATCCCACTCAATCCGCGAAGGTGTCATCTTCGTATGGCACATGCTCTGATAGCAGAGATAAATATGTCTCCAACGACACAGATACCCCACCAGATTATAGATTCCATCCAATAATATTCCCACTGCCAGTACAAACAGCATTGTAATTCTCCCCCGGTAGAAGTCTGCCAGCGCTCCTGCTATCAGAATCAATACCGGATAGCCATAACGATCCAAATATGCCAAAATGTACATTACTGTCGTAGAATAACTGCGTTCCGGCTTCTTCTCAACGATCACTTCCGTGCACCCCCAGTCGCTCTGCCTCCTGCAGGAACCTGACTTCGATCTCTCCCGGCGTATGCTCCGCCAGATCCGGTACGGAAAAAAGTTTCGGCACTTCTCTGTTCTCTTCGCCATGAAGCAATGTCTTCAGTTCCAGTTCCAGAATCTCATCGTCAATCTGTTTCCAGCGGCGGTTCTCCTCTTCCGTCAGATCATCCAGTCCGAAATGTGTAAGGATCGTTCCCATGATCTTACTTTCAATCTCCAGATAATTGGTCAGATAGATCTTCACCGGGCGGATGATATCCGATATATATCCCTCGCTGGCATCATGGAGCAGACAGGCGAGCTGCTGCCTCTTAGACCACCCTCTGGCTTTCGCTTCCGCAGCACAGTTGAGCGAATGCTGTCCCACCGAATAAAAATAGGTCAGCTGTCCGCCTCCCCGGCATAATAAGCTCAAAGCATGGGCGATATCTTCGATATAGACATCTCCCGGTGTCATCTGCATGGGATCAAACTTTCTGCCAGAATATGTAGTCATGGTGTTCATAAGTGTCGCTCCTTATTTCTCCGCGCGGATCAGGTTCTTATAGAATCTGACAGCTCCGGGCAGACAATTATACTCAATATTTTCGTTCAATCCATGCATTCCCTTCATCTGTTCCGGTCCGTAGACTACCGGTGCAAAACGGATACAATTCCTGCAGATCGGCTGGTAAAACTGTGCATCGGTCGCACCCGTCATCACATAAGGGCTGGAAGGCAGTCCCAGGAAAGTATCCGCGATGGTCTGCTCCACCAGATGGAATGCTTCTCCGTGAATATCCACAGGCGGCGTATAATCATTAGCATGCAGCACTTCGGTCTCCAGACCGTATTTACCTGCTACTTTTTTGATGATCTCCAGGCTCTCTTTTTCCCCCTGATGAGGAATAAAACGCATGTTAGCGCCCACATAGGCTTCCTGAGGCAACACATTATAGGCATCGGAACCCTTCTGCACCGTGAAAGCGATCGTCGTCTTAAGCATTGCACCTGCCTGGGCACTGATCGCAGGCATGACTGCTTTTAATACCGGTCCGAACAGCCACACATTACCGAATACCAGCTTCATTCCAAATCCGGCATAGGGAGCCAGTTCTGTGAACATCGCCGATACCTCCGGCAGCAGTTTTTTCCGGAACGGGGAATGCGTCTCCACCTCATTGACAAAAGCGGATAATCTGGCAATGGGAGTTCCCTTCGACGGTGCGCTGGCATGACCACCGTTGCTCCGTGCGGTGAACTTCACATCTGCCTTGCCCTTTTCAAATACGCCTACCATTGCAAAATTGCCATGGATGCCGCCGATGGGTTCGGTGATGATCGCACCGCCCTCATCACATACCAGGAAAAGTTCGATCCCTCTGCGCTGCAGCTCCGCAACTATCTTCGGTGCACCGTCACCGCCCCACTCTTCCGTGCAGGAGCTTGCCAGATAGACATCGGTGGGCGGGATGAACCCTTCCGACAGGAGTTCTTCCACCGCCTGGAAAAATGCCATTACAGAGGCTTTGGTATCGGCTGCGCCTCTGCCCCATACTTTTCCTTCTGCGATATCTCCGGAAAAAGGTGCATGAATCCATTCACCTTCCGCCGGCACCACATCCTGGTGGCTCATGAGCAGGATCGGTTTCTCAGAGCTTTTTCCTTTCCAGTAAAATAACAGATTCCCATCGATCTCTGTCTTCTCCAGCTTCTCATGTACCAGAGGGAACAGTTCCTCCAGCACCTTATGGAAGCCTAAGAATTTCTCCACCTCTGCCACGTTGGCATAGGAGGTGGTGTCATATTGAATCATTTTCGACAGCTTCTCTGCCAGTGCCAGCGCTTCCTCCTCCGGTTCGTCTGCCACATAAGTCGAAGTCTTCGACGGCATCAATAAGGTACGGAGCACTGCGATCAACAGTAACAATACGATCACAGCCAACACTGCAAGAAGTATCAAACCTATGTATTTCATATCTCTCCTCTTTTCTTAATTATTCTTCTGTCGTTTTCTGTGTATTCTTTTTCCGGAACAGCAGATATGCCACACCAATGGCAATCGCGCCGGAAGGAACGATCATAAAGCTGGTAGATCCGATCAGTGACGGTACCAGAATGAATAACAGGCTCATGAGGATCAGCGGCAATGCAGCGATCTTCATATTTTTCCGGTAATATTTGTACGCCATGGCACCGAACAGCGCCGGAACCACATTTTCAAAAGCCGGCTGCAATACTTCGCTCTGCAGCACGGGCTGCAGCGGCACCATCAATAACACGCCCAATGCCAGGACGAGGATTGTCACCAGGGAAGATGTTGCGATGGAGATTGTGGAGATGATCTCATTTTCCGGCGTTCCGGTCTTCGCTCCTACCATGTCTCTCGCATTGACCGCGCAGGGAATCTTCATATTGATCAGGTTACCGGTGATAAATGCCAGATATCCGCCGCCGGCTCCCAGCATCGGTGTGTAGATCAAAAACTCCGCGATGCTGCTGACCAGCCATACGATTCCCACAGAGAGAAACCCCTTTCCAACAGCCCCCAGATCCGGATACGCACCTAAAAGCTTACCGATGAGAAACGGTGCTCCCACCAACATCACCAGCGTAATGATACTCACAGTCCGCCCGATGACATGTGTTTTCTTCGTGTAGGCCTGCCAGGTATCCGGAGTCTGCCCGGTCTGCTCCTTTGTTGCTTCTACATTATTCAGTTCCTTATTATCTATTGTCATGCTATCCGCTTTCATGTTATCTGTTCTCGTACTATCTGCTTTCATACTATCTGCCTTCATGCTATCTGTTCTCATATTGATATTCCTTTCCGTTTCGGAGATACGCTACCCGGTACTATGTAGGTTGTTCTGTCAGTCGTTACAGCAACCCCACCAGCACCGCTGCCGTCATACCGATGATCATGCTTCCGGCAATGGAAAAGCTGTCCACCCAGGCTTTTCCTTTTTTCTCAATGAGGTATACAAACCCTGCCATCACCAGTGCCGATACCGCCATTACCACTAACGGAATGTAATCTCCGTGAAACGTAAACAATCCGTTCTCCGATACAAAACCACCGAGATATCTTCCGATGTAGGTGCTGACCAGTCCGATGAACATGGCAGTCATTGCCATATCTCCGAAGCCCGGCTTGCCGGATTTTTTATTCGAGGTCAGCTTCTGTGTATATTTTTTATTCAGGAAAATGGACAATGCCATGCCCCAGATAATGCAGATGCTCATGAGCAGTGCGATCGTGGAAAATGCCTGCGGTGTCATTTCCGCAGCAGACAATGTGCTCATTCCCACCTGCTCCGCTGCTGCCTGCGCCACCTGGGTCTCATAATGCAGGGCACCGATCACGGACAATCGAAGCCACGGCCAGGGTGTTCCCAGACTTCCCGACAGGGCGATGACACCCAGCAGGATTCCCACACTGGGCAACAGGGAAAAGGTCGCACTGGAGATGATCGTACGCTTCATTTTCGTGGTATCCATACCGAGTGCCTGCCCGGCGCGGTATGCCCTCACCAGAAAAATCACACAGACCACCGCCACAAAAGCAATGATCCCTCCACAGATCAGGTACATCGGTACACTATTTAACTGACTTAAGATTGACATGTCTCTTCCTCCTTCAGAATCTCTCTGATCTTATCTTCCTGTAAATGCTCTCCGATGACGATCAGCACCTCCTGCCCCACTGCGACAGACTGCATCGTATGACTGTCCGGTGTAGCATTCAATTCCATCCATTGTCCTGCTCCGTTTTTCACAAAGCCCTTGATCCGGAATACTTCTCCGCAGGACTTGTCGGCAAACAGTCTGGGCACCGCCCGTTCCAAAGCCTCCGGCTTAATCTTCTCTTCCATGAAAAATAAAGAGTCGAAGCTCTGTCCATTCTCTAAATCCATCTTGCGGTAACTTTCCAGACGATAACCGCATTTGGATACTTCCTCTAAATCTTCTTTTGTCAGATCCGTGAGATTTTTCTGTAAGATATCCTTCTTGGGGTCGATTCTCCGGTCACAGCGGATCTGTTCCAGTGCCCGGTTGAGATGTGTCACCGTGTCCTCACACTGTTCCCTGGTGGCTGCATCCGCATGGCTCAGGATCACTTTTCCGGCATTGGCAGCCTCCGATGCCAGCAGATAGTCCGCCTGCTCTGATAGATTATCCTCCAGTCTTGCATCCAGTATGGCGATAACATTGCCGATCTCATACCACTGGTCCAGCGGCTCCTCCCGAAGTACATCAAAAAACTCATCTACATCATAGATTCCCGACGGCTCCACCAGCACCCTGTCATAACCGCACATTCGCATGGAGATCAGCTTCGTACGGAAACGTCTCCTGTGGCTCTCCGCATCGCATCCTCCGGCAATCATCTCCAGTTCGCACTGATCTCCCCTGAGTTCGTGGAGCATCAGCATATCCACGTTGATGGCACCAAAATCATTTTCCAGAATACCGATATGCAGTCCCTGATCCATCAGATATTCCGCATATTTTTTCAGAAAAGTAGTCTTTCCGGATCCCAGGAAACCTGTGATCAGATCGATCGTTACCATATATCGTCTTTCCTCTCTGTTTCATTGATTTGCATAGTGATCACTTCTATAATTCTTTCTCATAACACCAGTAGGAATGCCCGAAAAGCTCACATTCCCCTGCCGTGGTAAAATGCAATTTTTCATAAGAGCGTAATGCTTTCACATTGTCCTTTGCCACTAAAATGTGTACCGCCTTATAACCCTGTGATTTCAATTCCGCCATAGCTTCCTGCAGCAGGATCCTGGCAATGCCGCGATTCTGATATTCTGCTGCCACTCCCAGTCTGGACAGCTCTGCCACCGGGGTAAGATCCTCTGACCAACAGGACAGTGCCTCCACTTCCGGGTCATCGTCTATGGAGATTGTGCCTATTAATCGTTCTCTCTCATCAGGTTCCGGCATTTTCTCATACAGGCAAAACAATGCATTTCTCGACAGGTCAAATTCCACTTCCCGTTCTGTGGGATAATTTTCTGTCCAGACACAATATTCGGTTCCGATCAGGGAACGGTATAACTGCAGGATTTCTTCTGCTTCTTCTCTGCGTGCCCTGCGAAATTCCATGTTGCCGTTCATGCTGTCTTATCCTCTCTCATCTTTTTCATAATCTGCAATTTTGCATCCTTTTTTGTTTCCTGTATTTTCGTGCTTCCATATGTTGTGCAGATATCATTCTATTTACATCTTCAACGTCTTCAGATATTCCTTCTGTTCCGGTGTTATACGGTAGCTTTCCCGTGCTTTCTGAATCGTCTTATTGTGTGTCCAGGTATCCAACCGTTGATCCTCTATATAACCGATTGTGGCATCCCATTGCTTTGCCAGTGCCGTGGCATAGAACCACGCGATCATCATGTTCACATAATATTCCTCGGAATGTACCGTTGCCGGGATCTCCAGATATTCCACCCGGAAATCCTCATCCAGGAAATGTGTCATCAGCATTTCCATTCCGAAGCGGCAGGTATAGGGGTGGTCCGAAGCTGTCCATTCTCTTATTTTGTCTATGAGTTTGTCTTTATTTTTGCGAAACACTTTTGGGGAAAAAATATCACACACCGCCCAGTTATCTACATAAGGCAGGAAACGCTCCACTTCTTTTACACAGACTTCGTAATCTTTGATCTCCGCCACCAACAACGCATGCAAAATATTTTCATCATAATAAGTGTGCGGCAGCTGTTTCAGAAACTCTACGCTCTCCGGATCCTTTCCATACTCCTTCGCAAGCTTACGAATAGCGGGAATGCGGACGCCGATAATCGTCTCCACAGGAATCGTCGGGATTAATTTGCTCTGAAAATCACGGTAACCTTTATCTTGCAATTGAAATAATAATTCCTGTGCTTTCATACAATTTTCTCCTCAAAATGCCTGCTTTCTGTTTATTGTACCACAAGCATAGGAGATATGCAAAACAGTCATGGATGGAAATTGAGAGCTGGGGCGGCGAACGCCCGCCTGTGCCCTTCTTCCGCCTCAGCGTGGGCACAGGAGATAGGAACAAGCTAGTCTGTACCCTTCTTCCGCCTCAACGTGAATAGTTTGTGGGTATACCCTGTCAATGTTTCCTTGGTTTTAATAACTGGTAATCCATCTTTTTCTGAACATAATTCCTTATAAGTCTCTATAGATAATAATGGAATCCTAATAATAAACGTCTTTCCTACTTCATATGGCATCATATCAATTCCTCCTAATTTGCTTTTACTTTATTTCGTAACTCTTTTATTACTCCGACACTTGAATCAAATACTTAAAAGTTCTATTACCAAAACATAATAATCTTTTTCACATAACGTTATATATTTATTATTTTTTGTATTATATACTTTACATTTTGTTTGATATATCATATAATGCATATAGGAAGGAGGCTATATAAATGAAAAATATGCGTCTTAAATTAGCACGCGTTGAGATGAATCTTTCTCAAGAAGAACTGGCTGCCAAAGTTAATGTTACACGCCCTACTATCAACTTACTAGAAGGCGGAAAGTTTAATCCCAGTCTTCAGCTTTGTATTCGGATATGTAAAGTACTTAACAAAACATTAAACGATTTATTTTGGGAGGAGGACAACTTATGAAAACCACCATTCACTGTGATGAAAGGATCACAAATATTCGGCACACAATTTATGTTAAACTTTTTTGGGGTATAATTATAGCAAATGAACTTACTTATCTACTAGATTATTTTTTTAAAACAAGCTTAAACGGTTGGGTTATTCCATTAGCGCCTGATGTGTTAATCATTTGGATGTCAATAAAAGGAGTTCTTTTTAATGGAACCCAACATTTTCCACTCTGGTGTTGGCTATTTGCACTATGCTATTCTAGTTTAAATACTATTATCGTTTTTGTTGAGAGTTTCCAAATTGATACTGTTTTCTATCTTGAACAGATTAATCAAAGAATTATTGTCTCCTTAATATTTCTAACTGTTTATTTCCTTGTAGTATTGTTATTTTTTTACATTTCTTATCGTATTGCTATAAGAAAAATTAAAAAACTTTCTACTGACATCTAATTATGTAAAATTAAATGATTATCAATCCCACATGGGAAGCTTGTTTTGTTGCTGATACCCACGCTATGAAAAGTTCGAGGGTATGGGAAGCTTATTTTGCTGCTGATACCCAAAATGTGAAAACCGGAAGGTATAACAAGGGAACTCTATATTCTAAAATGTTCGTCGTGGGTGTCCTGTATTTTGGGTCTATACAGAAAAAATGAGTTGTGAGATACTAAAATTGCTACAAATAACGCATAAAAAGATGAATATGGGTCTATAGGAAAAAAACCGGCTCTGAGGTACTCATTTTGAAGAAATTGAGTATCTGGCAGGCAAATTTTTAGCTATAGGCCCATATTGTTTAGTTTTTGTTTTTTTACCTGTCCCCAAAAGTACCTACAGGGAAATTTATCTTCTATAGACCCATGAAGGTTTTCAAGAAATCAGTAGCCCCGGCTGGGTATAAGAATAAGCAGTGCCGCGTTTCTTATACCCTGCCAAGGGCTACGGGGATTAGATACAATTTTCTTCGCTAACTCTCAATTTACAACACCTTAGATCCGTTCACGGTCAGCTTAAAGGATGCCTCCAACACTTCCGCTGCGCGCTTACACATCATCATACGTCCAAGGAATATCTCAAAATACTCATACATGCTACAGATCTTCGGATCAATCTTCAGATTCAGTGAAATCACTCTCTTCTCCACATTGATCTTAAGCTTTGTATCCGTAACCGCATAATTGACGCGGTCATGTTTATCGAAGGTTGCCTTATTCTTCTCCCGGACTCTGCTCCTGCGGACATCTGTCTTGTCTGCAATGATCAGCGCCGCTGAGATGGGATCTGTGGCACCTCCTGTAGATTCGTCATGCAATCCGATAGCGGACACGATCTGCACCCGGTCCTCCAGGGGCAGATCTGTCTTCTTCAGAATATCATTTGCAAGCAGCGCCCCGTACTCTGCATGATGGCTACGGTTCACCGCATTTCCGATATCGTGCATGAATCCGGCGATCTTCACAAGTTCAATATCTTTTTCCGGATAGCCGAATTTTTTCAGAATCTCTGCTGCCCGCTCTGCCACCAGTCCCGAATGCGCCTCCGAATGATCGGTGAATCCCATGGCTCCCAGATTCGCATTTCCCTTTTTAATAAATGCCAGTACTTCTTCATTTTTTCTGATTTCACTATATGTCATTCTTCTACTTTTTTCCTTCCATCATGCGTTGATTCCCGTGTCTTTATATACATCTTATTTCGTGTTCATTGTACCATCCGCCCGCAAATTCGTGCTATGATACGCTACATCCTGTTTCGCAGTTACTTTTTTCTCCAAGGCGCATTATATGTTACCAAAACTGTTGCAGCGACACTATCCTGGGCAGGTAAACAACATGTAATATCTGTGTAAACAACCTGGATATAAGCTGACAGATATTCCCATTTTCTTCTTTTCAGTTTTCATCTGTGAGAGTATAATAAAACACAGAAAACATTTGGAGATTTTATTCCAGAGAGGAGACCACAATGAAATTAAAAGAATTACAGGACGCTATGATCGCTGCCATGAAGGCAAAGGATAAATTCAGAAAGGATGCCATCTCCGCACTGGTATCCGCTGTAAAGAAAAAAGGAATCGACAACGGCTGCCGTGACAACATTCCCGATGAGATGGCTAACGAAGCCATCTTAAAAGAGATCAAATCCGTGAAGGAGCAGATCGATACCTGCCCCGCAGACCGTACCGAGCTGCTGGAAGAATACAAAAAGCGCTATGAGATCATGAGCGAGTTTGCTCCCAAGATGCTCTCCGCTGAGGAGGTCAAGGCAATCCTGGAAGAAAAGTTTTCCGATGTCCTGGCTACGAAAAATAAGGGTCAGATCATGAAGGCTGTTATGGGCGAACTGAAGGGCAAGGCTGACGGCAAGGTCATCAATCAGGTCGTTGCTGAACTGACCAAATAATATGTGCGGTACATTATCAGCGATTTTGAAATCCATCAACAAACGGCTTCCGGGAGATCTCCGAAAGCCGTTTGTGTTCCCACTTCGCCTGTAGCTTCACTATTTTCTGCTTTCCATGAACCGCAGCTATGCTAACTACGCCTTCAGCTGTCATTGCGGCTGCCACAGCAGATATACTACGACTTGTCTGTTTCTATCGAAATCTTTTTTTCATAAAGAGCATTTTTCTCAAGTATTTCCCGGAATGCTGTCGAATCTTCTCCCAGTGCCAGCCCCTTGATCTCCATGTATTCATCATAATCATAGAGGTACACTGTGATCTCGGATATATCGTATCCGCTGACCGCCAGCTCGTTGGTATTGTTTCCTGCGTATGTCAGTTTTCTTCCATCTTTATCCAACACTACGGTCATAACAAGATGATCTTCCGGGAAAATGTCATATACCGTAAGCTCCACCGGAGAGACTTCGATTCTGTCCAGCCCGAAGCCCGCTGCATTCGTTTCGCCTATCTCTATGACCTGCATTTCCTTATCGCTCTGGGAGACTGAAAGCTCCGGGAATTTCCAGCTTCCGCGTACTGTCTCCTTGGAAGCCCCCTTCGGATATAGGAAAAAATACGGAATTTCCAATTGCAGTGTCATGTCTTCCGGAATCTGTTCATAGTATCCCTGATCCCCTGTCTGGATCGATTTGTAATCGATACGGATCAGTCCCAGAAAAGTATGTTTATCCACAAGTTGCCCCACAAGCGCCCTGCCCCCGTGTACCGGATCGCCGCTTCGGAAAGAATACTCCTCCAGTGTTGCGATCATGATCTGGCTTTTTCCGTCACTATCCGCTGACATCTCCGGGAATCCCTCTTCGCTCTCCATTTTTACCCCCAGGAAAATTGCCTGGTTTGTGGCATAATAATCCGTCAAGGTAATGGTGTAACCCTGATCCGATACCTGATACTGCGCCGGTTCTGTAGCTTCCACACTGGTTTCCGTACTCTGGATCCCAGTGGCTCCGGTATTGTTGTCCCCAGCCTCTTCTCTCTCCCCGGCATTGTATTTTCCTTGCCCTGTTGGTACCAGCGTTACAATTTCTTCTGTCGGAATCTCCTGGAACCCCAGCAGCTCCTGTACCCGTTCTATCACGCTGCCGATCAGAGGCAGTTCTTTTGCCAAGACCGGATTTGCCGCACAGAATCCAATAGCTACAACAATCGCTGCAGCTGCAGCCCCCGTCTGCACAAACTTTCTTTTTCGACTCTGTCTTTTTTTCTTTTCCGATCTTTCTCTGATAATTCCGTATGCTTCCTCTATTTTTCTGTCAATCAACGGACTGTTTGTCATGGCTATTCTCCTTTCCTACACCCATCTGCGATCTCAGATGTTCTCTGCCCCGGTGAATTTTACTCTTCACCGTATTTTCTTTCATATGGAGCAGCTGTGCGATCTCTCCTATGGAAAACTGTTCCCCATAATACATCTGGAAGATCAGCCGGCTGTCCTCCGGCAGAGTTTTCAACAGATCATTGAATTCCAGATCCGTACTGAAATCATAGAACTGTGAAGCTTCCTCCGCCTCGTTCATGGGAACCGTCCGACTCCTGTGCCGTCTCATTGCAATACATTGGTTGATCAGAATACGAATCAGCCAGGTTCTGAAATATTCAGCTCTTCGTAAGGTATCCAGCTTTTCAAAAGCTGAAAGTATGCTCTCCTGCATGGCATCGGCAACATCCTCTTCGTTCCCCAGATAAGCGAACGCGATCCGTATCATGCTCTGCCTGTTCTGTTCCATCAGAGCGATGAAAGCTTCCGCGTCTCCTTTTTTCGCTTTTTTCACCAGTTTCTCCATGGTTCCTCCCGTTCTTCATCCGGCCGGATGCCTTGCAAGGTATTTTGTGTTCACATACATTAGATAAGCATATCGTATTTTCGGTTGCAGAAAAATAAATTTTTTTCATAAAATTTTTTTCCATAAAATAGTAAACAGCTTCCGAAGTTTCCTCCGAAAGCTGTTCTTAAAACTATTAAAGCTATTTAAACTATTCCACTACTACCGTACCGTCTTCTTTTACGGTAATATCCATATCATCCTTCACATATTCCAGGAACTCTTCCCCCAGACTGTCAATGACAGGCATCCGCACATTGTCAAGCCACACATCTGCCAGAATAGCTCCGGCTGCTGCCAGGGAATCAATAGGTTCGGAAAACAGCATACATGCCGGCTGTCTGTTCATGGAGCAGGCACAGTAAAGTACCAGTCCGCCGGTGGTAGATCCTATGGTCGTCGGCAGGCATAGGGCTTTGCCCGCCATCTGTTTACCATAGAGGTCGGGATTATTCTGATCTCCACAGGTTGCTTTTTTATCGCCGAACTGTAATGCCTTCTGGAAAGATGCCAGTGTGTTCAGACCCCCGTGAGATACCAATGCCTTGGCTGTTACAGTTCCGGAGGCTACGATTCTTCCTTTAAATTCTTTCATTTGTCCGCTCCTCCCTTCGTGATCTGCTCTAAGATCTCAGCATCGGTATAATATCTTGCGCTGGTATAGGTACGCAGCTTGTTGCTGGAAGTAATGACCGGCATCTTCTCGCTGAGAGGATTATTCATATACATTAACGGGCAGATATAGGAAGTAATAACTCCCGTTGCCTTTAACGTCTCCGCATAAGGGGTCTCCTGAAATTTTTTCAGTACCGCGGGTGCCGCCGTGAATACGGTAGGAATACACACTCTGGTTCTACCGGCTTCTTTCAGGCTCCGAGAGACTTTTTCCGTCCAGTCGATGAGCTGCTGTAAACTCATATGGGGACATCCCATGAAACACAGCTTCGGCTTGGCATCCTTCTTTTTCCAGATCACCGGATAGCTCTCATAGACCCTCTGAAGTTCCGCATCATCTACCACATAGACCTTTGCATCCTCCGCAATCAGATCTTTTCCGTATTTTACAGCCTCCGGAGTGATATTTTCCACATGGTACAGACCTACCGCACCGTTGGAAGCAGTCGCTGCGCCGAAATCCTTCAGATAGGTTTTCGCTGCATCATCCAGCTCACCGCCCAGCCATTTGTCCAGTCCTACGATATAGGGAACATCCGCCATGACTTTCATACCAATGGCTGATCCCAGCAGCTGCGCTTCCGGCTTCTTCGTTGTCTCGATCTTCACGATCCAGGTGGCTTTTCTGCCCTCATCCGTTAACAGACCGAAACGGGGCACATAGCCCACTACCGAACCCATGAGGTCAATGATACCGGAATTACGATTGCATCTTGCTCCCAATACGGAGTTGGCATAGACCACTGCAGAAGACTCAGACCATGACAGCACCTCTCCCATGGCCGGGGTATTTCCCACTTCATCCATGTAACAGGTGCAGGTATATGCATCTTTTTCCATGATGCCCAGCTGGGTCAGCTGTTTCTCGTAGTCATCCTGCTTGGAGTACATGAAATTCTTGAACACAAAATCCTGTAAGAAAGAACTTGGCACATTGGGATCCAGTGGTCTCGGATCGGCGGAAAATTTCTGTTTGGATACATTGCCGGATTCGATCAGCTGATTCATCAGTTCATACACCGGCGCCAGTGCTTTCAATCCGAAAGAGGTTACCAGATGGTTGTATTTACTGGTCACAGGCACCATACCGTCCGCACCGAACAGCTCGCCGTAGCGCACCAGCGTCTGCATGACCTTCGCCAGGGTCGCTCCCTGTTTTCCATCATATATTTCCTGTTGTTCTTTTGTTAAGTTCATTGATTTCCCTCCCTTTAAATCTTCATGGCAACTTCATAAGCGCGCCATACGACACTTCGCAGATTACCTACACCGTCACAGTCACCTACCAGGCTGACATTGCTGCCCTTCGGTGCCAGTGGATTGGGAATGTATCCTGCGGAGCTGATCACACTGTCACAGGGAATTGTGATCTCTTTTCCGGAAGCATCCTTGCATACGATGCTGTCATCCTTTACTTCCTGCAGCGTAGTTTCCAGATATACGGGCACTTTCTTCCAGGCGAACCACTCTCTCAGATAGGAGCTGTTGGCCAGGCATACTCCGGTCTGGGCGATGAGATCGTTTTTCATCTCTACGATTACAGGCTGTTTGCCCTGCAGCGCCAGTTCATAAGCAATCTCACAGCCGGTGAGTCCGCCGCCGATGACGGCAACCTTTTCTCCTACGGGAGTACCGGTAAGGTATTCGCATGCCTCAACCATCTTCTCATGACCGGGCACTTTTTTCAGTACTCTGGGCACTGCTCCGGTAGCGATGATCACAGGAGCACCGGCAAACGGGGCGATACTCTCCACTTTTTCATTGTAATGAATCTCAATTTTCAGATCTGCCATCTGCTTCCGATACCAGGTCAGAAGATCTTGCAGTTTTCCCTTGTAGCTTTCCGCACTGGCAGCAATAAAGGTTCCGCCCAGGTGATCTGTCTGCTCGTGAATCACCGGCTCGTGTCCCCGCAGCTTCAGTACTCTGGCAGCCTCCATGCCGCCGATACCGCCACCGATAATATGTACCTTCTTCGGGCTTGTGGTCGGGACGATCTTGTGCTTCTCCCATTGCATGGTCTCGGCATTTACCGCACAGCGTGCCAAATGCAGAGAATCGGATAATGCCTGATCGTTGGGAACTCCCTTATAATGACACATGTTGAAGCAGCCGTTATGACACAAAATGCAGGGACGGATATCGTCCTCCTTATCATTCATCAGCTTGGTCACCCATTCCTGGTCTGCCAGGAACTGTCTGGCGAATCCGGCACCGTCGATTCTTCCGTCTGCAATGGCCGCCGCAGCCGTCTCCGGATCCATACGTCCGGCGCATACCACAGGGATATCCACGAATTTGCGGATATGCGCCACATCCTCCAGATTGCAGTTCTCCGGCATATAGATAGGGGGATGTGCCCAGTACCAGGCATCGTAAGTACCGTTATCGCAGTTTAACATATCATAACCGGCATCCTGCAGATACTTCGCTGCTTTTTCGGATTCTGCCATATCACGGCCTGCTTCTGTGAAGCTTTCTCCGGGAAGTGCTCCCTCACGGAAGCCCTTGGTCTTGGATTCCACACTGTACCTAAGAGACACAGGGAAATCCTGCCCGCAGACTTTCTTGATCTCTTTTACGATCTCTACAGCAAAACGATATCTGTTTTCAAAAGATCCACCATACTCATCGGTTCGATGATTCACATATTTTAAAGTAAACTGATCCAGTAGATAGCCTTCATGTACCGCATGGATCTCCACACCGTCCACACCGGCATCCTTTAATAATTTTGCAGTCTTACCGAATGCGGTGATGAACTCCTGAATCTCCTCCACAGTCATCTCCCGGGAAGGAACTTTATCTGACCAGCGATTCGGAGACGGGCTGGGTGCGGCTGTAATCTTGTCCAGATCCATAAAAGGCTTCGCCAGTACCCGCAATGCCTTATTGGTGTACAGGGTCTCCATCATTTCACTGATGGTGAACGATCTGCCGAAACCTGCCGTCAGCTGGACGAACAGCTTTGCTCCTGTCTTGTGGAACTCTGGCATCCACTTTGCCAGATCCTCATACATTTTTTTCTTCTTATACAGCCACTGTCCGTACATGGGATTGTATACCGGCTGACATCCCGGAAGCACCAGACCGCAATTATTTTTCGCTACCTCCAGAATAAATTTCGCACCATCCTTGTCAAAATGGTTCACTTCCATCCATCCCAACAGGTTTGTGCCACCCATGGATGTCAGAACAATGCGGTTCTTAATCTCGCAGTTTCCGATCTTCCACGGCGTAAACAACGGTTCCAACTGTTGTTTCATTGTAACTCCTCCTTTGCCTTCTCTCTTCTCGTTTGCGTACCCCATTACACAGCTCTAGTATAACATATCGAGATATAAATTGCGCATAAAAATGATGTCGGGGTCAAAAGCCCCCGACTCTGATGCCTACGGATTATTCTGCCAAATAGGTCACATTTTGTTGTTTCATCAACAACTTTTTATTTTAACAGATTCAATGCCGCTTGTTTACTCTGCCTTCCACAGGTCTCCCCATACGGAATCACACAAATTGACACAGTATTCTCTGGAAAAATCCGGATCCTGAGAAATGATCTCATTTTCCTCTGCCAACACTGCATCATAATCCTCCAGAAAATAAGTCGTCACGCCTTCGGGGCCGGAAGTCACATGACTGATCATAGGTTTCACTCCATAGTCTGCGATCTCCACCTCTCCATGATCATTCTTCGTAATCGTTACCTCTGCCATGCCGCCTACCATACGGTTAGCAACTCCCTCTCCGGTGCCGGAGGTCCAGTTCACGAAATTTCCCAGGGAATAATACACAAGCATTTCATGGTCACGCTCTTCATCCGTCACCCATTCTATCGGCTCAATGACATGTGGGTGCGTCCCAAGTACCAGATCCGCGCCGTTTTCGGCAAAAACTTTCGTCCACTTTTCCTGGGAGGCATCGGGTGTCAACCGGTATTCTGTGCCCCAGTGGGGACATACAATCGTGAAATCCGCTAATTCCTCTGACCTCTGAATATCTGCCGCCACCTGCTCTTCACTCAACAGATCCACCGCATAGGGTATATCCGCCGGCAGAGAAATTCCATTGGTTCCGTAAGTGTAGTTCAGGACTGCAATCCGCATGTCTCCCAGCTCAATGATCGCCGGATCTGCGCCGCAGAAAGTGGAGGTATCCGCAGTATCATGAATACCAAGGACAGTGATCTGTGGATATTCGTCCCTCCAGTACTCCGCACAGTTTACCAGCCCCGCACGCCCCTTGTCCATGGCATGGTTTGTGGCATGACAGATGACATCGAATCCTGCTCCCACCAATGAATCGCAGAGACTGTAATCCGCATTGAAACAGGGATACCCGGAGATTCCAAGATCCGCACCGCCTATGATCACCTCCTGATTCACCAGGGCAAGATCTGCTGCTGCAATCTCCTCTTTTGTATGAGAAAACAGAGAATCATAGTCGTAACTTCCATCCGGCTGCTGGCAGCTTTCCTCCACCGGAGTGTGAAGCAGTATATCCCCCACCATGATGATCTTGTACTCCGGCGCTTCTTCCGGTGATTGGTCGGTAGATGGCTGGATTGCATCCTGCGTTTCTGTTTCCATTACTTCTGTTTCTATTACTTCGGTTTCTATTGCAATAGTTCCTGTGGTACTGGCAATATTTTCATCTGTTACTGTATTGTCCTCAGACATCATCTCATTCTTCGCACAGCCGATCAATAAAAAAATGTTCCATATACAAATATAAAACATTATTGTTTTTCTTAAAGTCAAAAATCTTCTATCTGCCATTTTCTGCCATTTCTCTATCTTTTCACTGATTTTTCTGTATTTTATTCACTTCTTATATGTCCCATTATAACATACATATTTCTTTTATCAAAAATTGCATTTCAAAATATTATTAACAAATATTATCAGACGCTGTTTGATTATACGGAATTATTCACATCTTTTTTCGGGCATCTTTTATGTATTAAATATTTGACTGATGAGATTTTCCACACTCATTGTGTTTAGACTGTTTTTTTCTGATTCAAATGTATATCTAATGTCTCTACCTTGTATGAACCCATTCTTGGAGTAAATTTGGAATTGCCGGTGCCACTAAAATATATTCCAACCATTTATATCACAAACTTTCCATTTTATATCGTAGTTTTCTTCTATATTTCATACTTTCTAACTATAACATCTACAAAAAACGACTACAACTAACAAAAAACAGCCTCGTCACACTGTAACGAAGCTGTTCTCTTCATCCTTTACTCAACCATCTGCAAATAAATCCACATTGCGGGTTGATTTTCTTTTATCCATTCCATATCATGTTGCTCTAATACTTCTACAGCACCCTTTGCCCATTCATCGAAGTACTCTTGTCCAGTTTCTGCATATAATCGAAGCTTTGCTTCTGGGGCCAAATCATCTAAAAGTATCTTCATCAATTGACCACGCAATCCCTTCTGTTCTCCTTCCATAAATTTATGAAAGATATAGTTTAAACTGTATTGTCCATAATACATAAGTTCTCTGTATTCCAAAGAATGTGCATCAATATAATCTGCCGGATTCGATGCGGTTGCCGGAGATGCTTCCATTTTGTCAAATAATTCTTCTATAACGGCTTCCGTATCTACCTGATAATACTGAACCGCTCTACTATAACACTCTTGTATTTGAGCCACCACATATTTCTGCGTATCCAGAGCATCTTCTTCAATTTCATCCGGAAATTTGTCCCTAATATCCGATACATAATAACTTCCATCTCTGGGAACCCAAAAATCAGTCACCGTATATGTATTATCTGCCACTTCAAAAGTGATGACCACCGGCATATGGCTTCCACCGACTTGATTTAACTTACCTTCCGAATAAGAAAATGACTGTTCCAATGCCATTCCGTATACCATTATTAACTCTTTCGAAATATTCCCATCAGCAATAGGCACTCCGCATAATTCCTCACTATGGAACTCCACAAAGCTGGCACAATGATAGGCACCATCCGGATAATCGGATGCAGTATGTTCAATAATAGCGTTTAATATGGCTGTATCCAAGGAATCCGTCTTGTCCACCATATTATCTATTTCCATTGTTCCCGGTACCTCAATTGCCAGTGCACTTTCGCTAGTCTGAAAATCTATCTTCATTGCGTAAAATCCGGATTTTCCATAGACATAAATGAAATATATTGCCTCATCACGATGATCGCCCCGGACAGCAACCTCCAACTCAAACTTTCCCTGTGCATTACGTTCCAGCTCATAAGTTTCTTTTTCTACAATAACTCCGTCCGATGTGTACTTATGATACTCCTCATTAACGGCCAAAACATTTGTATCTGTACCACCATCCACGGTAAATACCAGCTTTCCGGAATGATTTATCGGATTTGGATATAATTCATCATATTTCACTTCGTCACTATTTAGATAATATGTCGGCTCAATGTACGCATTGCAGTCCTCACTAATGGCATTGCAACTTAGGATGTCTGTACGTTCCAAACGAAACAACCATCGGATATAAGAACCTTCCTCCAACACTTCCGTACTATTATCTGCGTCATACCCATAAGTCAGATATACACTTCCGTCTTTTGTCTGAAGGAAATAGTAAAACACATTATTCTCCACATCTATCCGCCACGCCTTATTTATTGTATTTCTAAATTTTGACCATGAATCATTTGAAATAGTAAAGCCGGACATATCGAAATAGTTATCAAAGTTTTCTGTTGTAATCTTTACTTCCTCAATTTTCCCGCTCTGCTGTACCCACTCCGTTGTGCCCTTATCATCCAATACATCACCTGACATGAGCATAGTATAATCCGATGTAAATTGATATCTGGGTGCCGTTTCAAGTGTATAGGCGAACGCATAATGGGATGCATCATTCATAATTTCTGCCACCCTGTAGCTATGACCAAAAGGTTCCGGTGCATACAAATTTTCTTCCTTTGGATTGGATATGCATATCACAATTCCAACAATGCATATCAAAATTGCCCCTATGGTAACCCAGAAAGTAGGTTTCTTCCACGCTGCCAGGTTTTTGATGCGTCCTTTGGTGTCCACCTCACCAAATGCAAGTGGCATTCCAAACATAATAGCATTATCTGTTGCTAAATTCAGTAAAGAAGCAGAATAATCTGCTCGTACATCTTCCCCAAGTTTTTTGACAACCGCCTCATCACAACTCATTTCCATGTCCTTGCTAAATAATAGAAAGGCTAGCCAAACCAATGGATTAAACCAGTGTATGCAAAGGGCTACATAGGCAAGCAATTTAAAAATATGATCCCCTCTGCGAATATGATATTGCTCATGTTTTAGAATATACTCCTGTTCTTGTTCGCTTAATGAAGATAACAAATAGATACGCGGTCTGAATATGCCAAGTACAAAAGGAGTAGTAATGTAGTCCGCAACATAAATATTACCCCTTACCCGCACTGCTCCAACCAGACTCTTTCGTAACTTAACATAAGAAATCATGCTAACGCCTATCATAGCCACGATTCCAGCCAGCCATATATAGGTCGCAATGCTGACAGGCGCCTCCAAAGGATCTGCTACAAGCTGTTCCGCCCCTTGTGGCAACGCATTATTTATAGCATTGTCCAATACCGGAACTGGTAATGTCACTTCTGGATTCTCTGTATGAACGATATTGTTCGGAATATATGCAACCTGACTCACACTATCAGTTGTTTCCACAATTGGGGGATCAAATAAACCCAATACCGATAAGGGAGTATTTATAGTGATAGGGCAAAGCAGACGAAACAATACTACCAACCATAACATATAGGAATATACCTTGGGCGCCCGTTTCAACAACAATCTAAGTATAATCACCGTAACACTGATAACGCTTGCTGTAAGACTCATATTCAAAATCTTCGGTAATAATTCATACCAATCCATCCACTCACCTCCTCATACTATCTATCACCTTTTTCAATTCTTCCACTTCCTTATCCGATAACTTCTTTCTGGAACCGAATGCAGTCAAAAAAGCCGGTAACGAACCTTCAAAAGTATCATTAACAAACTTTTCACTTTGGAGAGCATAAAACTCTTCTCTACTGATTAAGGAAGTAATAATTCGATCTTTGTTTTGAAAAATTCCTCTCTCACATAGCCTTTTTAAAATAGTTAAAGTAGTCGTCCGCTTCCAATTCAATTCAGCTTCCGCGAGTTTCTCCAATTCTACTGGTCGCAATGGTTCATTATTCCATATGATATCTGCAAACTTGGACTCTACTGCTCCTAATCTTATTTCACTCATATGATCACCCCTTTTGTCTACTGTGTGTAGTCGTTTATGTATAGTCTACTGTCAGTAGTCATTTTTGTCAACCATTTTTTACTTGAAGATACAACCACTTTATATGTAACATTCTATATGCGTGTTTCCTCGATGAATGCGGCATTCGCCGCATTCTCATAAGCATAAAAAAGCCCAGAAGCAAGCAAGCTTGCTCTGGACTATTTTACACTTATTTAATGCTTCTCATTGCTAACGCACAATTACTCGATGATGGTAGCTACACGGCCGGAACCAACGGTTCTACCACCTTCACGTTATCTGAATAGCGTTTTTCAACATATTTTCTATGCTTTTTATGGCTGAAATCTGCATAGTTTCGTTGATTTTACATGGTCTATTTTTATTTGCATGGTTTCGTGGCACCGTTTTGGCACCGGAATACTTGCTCCTGATCAGCTAATATGCATCTTGTCCTTAATATCAGTTATAAGTCAATCGGTAAGTTATTTTCTTATTCCACTCAGACGTAGTTGCTCAATTGTCTCCCTATTACAATCGACATATGTGACAGACTCCGGTTGATATTGCTCCAATATCGTTTGTAGCGAATTTTCATCTATCAATTCATTCCAGTGATAATAGGATTGAACTGTGCCGTCTCGCCTTGAAGAAACACTGTCTATTGTCTCAAGTTCAATTCCTCCCTCAGGTAAAATATGGTATAATGTTTGCCCGTCCCATGCCGACCCTGAATAATTATCCTCTATTACTCCATTTTCACATATCTTACACGAGCCATTACGATATCCGATACCTCTCATTAACTGATACGCTCTTCCGTCTTTCCACGTATATACATCATAAATTACATAGTAAGGTATATCATAATTAAATTTAAGACCTATAAAAAATTCCTCTATACCGTCATTATTTAAATCATGCAATACATATACAGATTCAGCCTCCGGGCTTCCCATCGCATTTAGGTACTCATCACATATATACGAATCCCCTGCTGCGGCCATAGCCTTTGATACATCCTTTACCTCTTTCATATATTGACCTACAGTATAATATCTTTCCGCAATATCACCATAAGATACGCCGGGCGTCTCACCTTCATAAATTCTCTCTTCGGCTTCTTTATTTTGATCCAAATACTGGTACTGTGGTCTAAACTGGATGCTCAAAAATCTTGTATTTCCTTTTTCATCATAATCAAAGTAGACATCTGCCTCTCCCCAAAAATCAAACTTATCATAACACTGAATCCCATGTGTTGCAATCAGGCAGGTTTTTCCTTCATATTCTCCTACTTCTATATTCCAAATTCCCCACGCTGACACATTCCCACAGATTTCTCCCGAAGGGTAATCTACAAATTCTGTTTCATACCACTCAACCAACTGACTGGTAAATTCCGTTTCTTCCCCGTTGTCTGAAAGAAATTCTCTTTTCAAATCTAAATAATGTGATTCTACATCGAAAGTAACTGATTCATCCAAATTTTCACAGGATATCACAGCCTGCCACTTGGTGTCTCCCTTTGTAACAGACAATGGAAATGCATTATCCATCATCGTTTCGCCATGAATCATCTCCAGCGGTTTCCAACTTGAATTGTACTGCTTTAATACGATATATTCCTCCAGTGGCATGGAATTTACTCTTGGAGCAAATGAAAAGAAAATTTCTTTTTCCCCATCATGATCCAAGTCTACATATTCTGCTACGCATGGGTCAATTCTACAAGGATCCTCATACTCATAAATCATCTCACCATTCCAATAAAACTTGAAATGGGAATAGAAGTTGTTTGATTCATCTCCTAGATCGACCTCCACATATTCTTTTGTACCATTGCCATCCAAGTCCTCAAGTTCACTTATAAACACTGTATCAGATAGCCATATGTATCCATTGTCATCTTTTGCGTTTTCCACATTTTCGTTTTCTTTGACTGGCTCCTCCTCTTCCCAGATAAGCCAAAAAGAACTGCTGCCTGAAAATATTTTTTCGTTTTTCGTCTGATTTTCCACTGCAATCTCAAACACCGTATTCCTATTATCATCCGTATCAGCTGCAACTGCTATATGTGCATAATAATCCCCCACATAATATGCGGTTCCCGCCCCTTCCCTATAATCTATGGAAATAACATTTCCGTAATTTTCACTTATTTTTTTTAGGAGTTCAGACTCACTTAATTGTTTAGTATCATCGCCAAACAACTCTGATAATCTCCCCTGTATCCTTATTGCTTTCGCATCCTCAGCCAGAACAGCCCCTGCTAAATCTTCATCATAGTCTCCCTCAAAAACGATTGATAATTCCGTTTTGGGCAATTCCCCGATATAATATAAGGCATGATAGAATTCCGCGTCATATCCTGTCAATTTTTGATATTCTCTATAACTGATTGCCTTGTAGTCTGCTATCGAAAAATCACTTTTCGGTTCTGTCAAAAAGCATACAGCCACTACTACACAGGCAGCCATGGATATCAAAACAATCCAAAAGGATGGCTTTTTGTAATTCAGCACCAACTTCACTCTATCCTTTACTCCCACTTCTCCAAATGCCAACGGACACATCATTACTAATCGCCTCTGCGTTGCACAAGACAATAGCACTCTGGAATATTTTTTCTTATCCTCAAAGTTCATATCACGAATCACCTTTTCATCACAGGCAAGCTCAATATCCTTGCATAGCATAATGTATGCAACCCAGCAAAGAGGATTGAACCAATAGATACAAAGAAGCAAATACCCAAAAGGTTTCCACAAGTGATCTTTTCTTTTAAGATGTGCACTCTCATGCGCTATAATATATGCCATCTCTTCCTCTGATAGTGAAGAGGAAAGGTATATTCTGGGTCTGATAATTCCCAAAATAAAAGGGGATTTTACTGCATCACAAATATAGATGTTTTCTCTATATAGCACAGCTTCCCTTACACATAGGCGCAATTTTATCATACTCACCAATGCCAAAATAAGAAGCACCACCATTCCGCATAACCAAAGCCCCCCTGCGATTTCTGTCACTATTTGTAGCGGAGCCACGCTTTGGGTTTCCTGATATGCAAAGGTTTCTGCTAGTGCGGGATTTATCGTATTTTCTACAACACCTATGTTACTGTCTACGGACGGCACATAAGGTATCAGTTCTCCCTCTACCATGGTACTGGTTCTGATAGGCTCTGCACTTGGTTGCAGACTAAATACACTTTCTATGGAGAACGGAAATATCAGTCGGATTGCTACCACACCCCATAATAAACAGGTAATCCACTTAGGTATTCTCCTGAATAAAAGTCGAATACCTAATACTGCTAAAATTATCCAACTGGCTGTGATGCTCATATTCAGCAGTTTTAAGAAAATTTCTCCCATACTCATTTTTCCTCCGCCTGATCAATCATCTTACGAATTGCCTCCGCTTCTTCCGGTGTCAGTTTTGCATCCTGCGTAAATGCTGCAATAAATGCCGGAAGAGAACCCGCAAAGGTGTCTTCTACATACTGTCTGCTCTGTCTGGCATAAAATTCCTCTCTGGATATTACGGCTGTTACCAGTCCATTTTCATTCCGAAACAATCCCTTATCAATCAATCTTCTCAAAACATTGTGTGCAGTTGTGCGCTTCCAGTTAAATTCCACTGCCGTCATCTTTACCAGTTCCGATGAAGTAACCGGTTCATGCTCCCAAATCATATCTGCATATCTTGCCTCGATCACACCTAATTGAATTTCCATATGTGTATCCTCCTAAATCCAACAGACCACATGCAGTAGTCTTATATACAGACTATCACCTGTGGTCTCACTTGTCAATATGATTATATAATTTCCTATCTACCACCTCTATTGCCACCACTGGACTTGACACTATCCTGGACTTGCACCAGTAAGATTAGTGCCATGCTCGGCACACTGCAAAAAGGCTCCCAAGGAAAACCTTGGAAGCCTTAAATTTAGTGTAATTCTATTAATTACTCAATGATTGTAGCAACACGTCCTGATCCTACTGTTCTACCACCTTCACGTTATTTGAATACCGTATTTCTTCGTATTTTCTATGCTTTTTGGTGGCAAATTTCGCAGAAAACTGCTGTTTTTGCATTCTGTATTTCAATTTGTTCGATTTCTTGGCACCGCATAGAAATTATTTATTTAAGTTAACTATAACATCCCAAGTACACATAAACAACTTGTCTTCTAATGGCATCTATGAACGATTGTTGGTTTCATAATATTATAATTCTCATTATTCATTCTATCTGTTTCAGTTAAAATTAATCACATACAAAGGAACAACAACAACAGTGACACAAAAGAGTAAAGTTCCTATTTTGTATATTACATTTCTTTTCCAAAAAAGGTAGTACATTATGAATTGCAACACCGTACACGTTGTAAAATAAATTATCCATTTTAGCTCCCACTGAACAATTTCTATTATTTGCTGAAAGTTAAATTCAGTAAAGACTACACTTACAATAAGTATCCAAACAAATGGTATTAACATAATAAATTCGTACATCACTAATGCCAATACTCCTTCTTTTACACTAAATTTCCGTATAAAAAATGTAACTCCCATTGAAAGTATACATAATAAAAATGTTCTATAATAATCTGAGAAAATTATTTCTACTATCATATTCCCATCTCCATGAACAGTAAGCTATTTACAAATTCAATTTGTCTTTTATTATCAATTATATACTATTGCCATCCACCCTTATCTTCATTCTGATACACAGTAAGTACACCATAATACTTTGCTACCACGCCTCCATCCTGCGTATACTTCCCTACATCTTCGATTCCATATCTCAAAAGGAAGTAATCCATATCATGCAGAATTTTATATATATCATTTGCATATTCCATTTCGTGAGTTTCGGTTGCCAAATTAGTCAAATCTATCAATCTCTGAAGGTCTGCGTACAGTTCCTCATTATGAATTGACTTCTGCATATCTTGAATCAAGTTTACAAAATTTGCTCCGTCAAATCTATTATAAACCATTACGGGTTTACCATACTTTTGATAAAATTCACTTTCCGTAATACCTTCTTCATTCATGACTGTTATTTTATTACTGTCATACGCCCACCCAACTTGAATATCACCTTTCTGGTCGAAATAATTCCAAGCAAGACTGTCTTTATCTTCTAGTTTATCAAAGATGCCATCATTCAGATATGCTCGTTCCATTTGAAGATTTGCAACTTTAATATTCTCTGTTAATCTTTCCTTCTCATCGTCAGTCATTCCGTCCAATACTTTTTCTCTCATAGCAAAAACTTCTTCTTTCGTAGGTGCTACTGGTTCTATTTGGACATTATTTTCCTCTGTTTCTTCTTCAATAATTAGACTGCTTTCTGTTTCCGTACTCTCCTCTATTACTGAATTTCTTATTTCTTCATTTTGTTCTGAACATCCAACCAAAAACATCATACACAGTATAAACAAAACACATCTCTTTTTCATAAATTACTCCTCTCGCTTTTAATAGGTATCCATTGATGCCAATATCTCAAGATTAGCTTTTTCGTACTCGTTTAACACACTATCATCAAAATCTTCTGCTTTACAAGTTGGATTATACCACACACAACCCATAAAATAATTATACAAATCTTCATTCTTAAAAATATAACCATGCCTTGCATATATTTCATTTTTTGCCAAGTGAATAACTAATTTTGGTTCATTTTCAAAGTTCTCTTTTGTATAGTATTGCTTATTAGTTGCAAATAGTGGTTCATTTACATTTGATACATCTCTGGCTTCTCTGACATTTTCCCAATAATCAACTATTTCCAAATAATATGCACTGGCTCTATAATATTGACTTCGTTCGTCAATCGTATTTTCTAACTCCTTTTCTCTACTTTCCGCTTCATTTTCCCTTATCAACTCATAATAACCACTAATACCATAGTCACTTCCTCCATCTGCCTCACAATAATTTAATATCTCTACATAAATGCTATCATTTCTAAATTGCATATGTAATGTGCCACTATTTCCCCAACCATCATCAGCATAATCAAAAAGCAGCTCGTTCTGTTCTATCTCTCCACTAATATCTTCAACAACAGCAAAGCGTTCAGTCATTTCCTGTTGAGCAAACAGCGTACCCGTAAGTCGATTACTTTCTGTAATTGTACAAGATAATTCTACTCCACCTTCTGACAAAATCTGGTCATGCGTTCTTCCATCATTTGACCAATTCCCCGTATACACTTCATAAATTACGCCATCTTCTTTATTTTCTATCTCATTCTCTGTCTCTGATAAAAAATTTTCTTGTTTTTCATCATTAGAACATCCTGTTCCAAGAACTATCACAAACAACAGTACAACTATATATTGAAATTTTTTCATAGTCTACCTCCGCACCACTTTTAACAGTATTATATCATTTAGCTCTTGTTTCTGCTATTCAAAATTATTAAGGGCAGTCTGAAAACTGCCCAACATCACACATACACTATATCTTTCAACACCACTTCTTCCGCACAGTGCCGGATATTGTTCATCATTCCTACCCACTGCATTTGATTCTCCGACTTCAACTGTGCCGTCACTCCCTGCTTTGCTTTCATCTGTTCCACCAGTCGCTCCATCATCTGATAACATTCTTCGTCCGTCTGGTGCAGATATTCATTTAAATTTCCATCCAACAGCAATTCCAGATACAATGCTCTATGGTACTCTTTCAGATACTCTGCTCTCATTCTTCCGTATCTGCCAATTTCATAATGCGTTCCCTCCGGGAGCCGGAGATCTGGATAATACAGACCATCCTCTCCCAAAGTGTAACTGATTCCGTTTTCTCCAATGATGTGCTTTCTCAACACTTCTGTTTCTTTGATTTTATCCGTCATATCCATCTATCTCCTTATCTGCTCATTCTGTTCTGATAGCTTCTCTGCAATCGCTTCTGCTCTGCCTGTAACCGTTCCGCTTCTTTCACATTGTCAATAATATCCTGTATTTTGTCAGCCCCGACATACTGTTTCACTCGTTCCAAATCCTCCGCTTTCTCCTGCAAATGCTCCATTGTGCTATTCTGCTCCTTGATTTTATTCTTATACCATGCAATATCCTCTCCCTGCTGATTTACCTTTGCAGTCAGCTTCTTCACCTGCTCCATCAGACCCACACACTTAATTGTTAGGCTTTTTACAAGTTCCTTTAATCTTGTAATCAATGGTAATGCCACCTTTTCACGATAGGATTTCGCCGACTGCATCACTCCCGGCTCTGGAAGCTGCCATTGTTTTTCCTCGTCATAGGCTCTCACATTACGCTCCAGAGCGACCTTAGAACCTGCCATAGCTTCCAGTTCTTTTTGAAGCTTCTGCTGTTGCTTTTCTAATTCCCGGTTGCCGGACAACCGCCTTTCCTTTTCCTGCTCCAAATCCTCATTCTCGAAAATCAACTGACTGTTTTTTGCCAACAAACTGTTATAACTCTGCTTTGTATCTACATACGTTTTTTCCAGTTCTGCATTATCTGCCTTAATTTCCTCGTTCTGTCTTTGAAACTTATCTCCCATCTCTGCCAATTCTTCCGCACGAGCAAGCTGACTGTCCACCATTTTACTTGCTGTCTGCAATGCAATTTCTGATTGTGCAAGCTGAGAATCTAGCTCTGCTACTTCCTTTACCCTCTCCTGCTTCTCATAATCCAGCACCGACAGATGTTTATTGTGCGTACCCTTCTGCAGCCATTCAACACCATATCGTTCCATGACTGCCGCAAGTTCCTTTTTCTCTGATTCTATCCACTGGTTCCATTCTGTTGCTCCTCTGGTGCCGCCTTCAAATCCCTGCTCCGCCAATGCCCCTTTCAGCGAAACCCTTGTATCAAGTCCTCGCTTACTCCCGGTAATGACCGGAACAAAATCAATATGAATATGCGGTGTTTCCTCATCCATGTGCAGATGTGCCGAGAATACATGAAGATTCGGATTCCTGCTTTGAAAGTCTGTCATGAAGTCAATAAGTATCTGCTTTGCCAACTGCCCCTCCTCACTCCGTGCATTCATGTCATCTCTGTTACCTATCTGGAAAATCACTTCGTAAAACAGTTTCTCCTGCTTCCCCTGCCGGATTTTCTCATAATAGTTTTCAATCTTCCGGTCACTGCGTTTCTGCTTCGCATTGTACCGTTCCAGAGCTTCGTCAAACAGTTCATGATACACTGCCTTTATATCCTCGTGACAAAATTCCACATTGTCCCGGCTCCTTTCTTTATCTACATTCTTTGCTGAAAATGCTCTTGTATTGTGATTCACAGAGCCTTTCCCCATCATTCCGCTAATCGTTCTCTCCAATAAAACTACCTCTCATCTCTTTTTATCTGTATCTTTTAGTGCCGATAGGCACAGGCTTTGTTACTTTCGTCGAAAGTAACGCAAAAGCACTTTTGACAGCTTCGCCATCAAAAATGCAACCCGATAAATCGGGTTTTGCGTCCTGCCGGAAGCTTTTTCTGCCTGCGGCAGTTGTGCCCGTTCCGGTCACATTGTCATCGCTGTCACCGCACCATTTTTCCTTAATCGTTTCCTACGGGTGCGTGCCACGCTCCCGTTTTATTCGTCTAAGGAAATTACCATCGGAAGCTGTCCGGCACACCACGCCTGTCTAGATATTCCCTGCGTGCCTTTTCCTTTTCTTCCTCTGTCGGTGCAGTTTTATACTGCGTATACAGCTCTCTCATTACCAGGGCATCCATCTTTTTCTCCAATGCCTTAACTATCTCCGGCTCCGTTTCTTCCTGCCCTATGAGAAAATATCTCACGAGCAAAAAGAACAGTTCCTGCGAAATCTGCACATTCTTCATTTCAATCGACCAATCCTTTCTGCAAGACCGCAACAACGCAATGTCTATATCTTTTGCAACCTTGCAATCTTCAAGACCGCATTTCTGTATACTCTGCATTGTTGCGTTCTTCCTCTATTCCTGCTTTACCTTATCCAGTTCCCAGTACCAAGCGTTATTGATTTTTCTTGCCCGGATACCCAGCTCTTTCTTTGCGTTTTCCAGTGTTCGTTTGGAAATTCCCAGTTCTTCTGCCCGGTCAAAGATTTCGTTGCTCAAAACCGCATTCTGTGTTTCTGCAAGTTCCCGTAACATCTGCTTTGCCAGCTCCATTTTATTTGCCTTTGGTGCAATGCCGCCAAGCACCTCATCCACAGTAATCTCATAATCTCCAATCCACTGAAAGCCTTCCTCTGATAAGGCAAATGCCTTCGGGTGCCCGAATGCCGCAAGGTTATTTTTTATCTGGACAACAGCTCTGGTATTCGGTTCTCCCTCTACCCGTCCGACCAGTAATACGCTTCTTGCCACTGCAAAGAAATCTATGGAACCCATGCCCCGGTATGCCGCTTTATTGCCGGAAGCCTTATTCATATGACCGATAAGGATAATTGCACACTTTGTTTTCTCTGCCAATGCTCCTAATTTCTTTGTCATATCCCTTGCTTCGTTTGCTCGGTTCATATCCATGCCACCGCCCAGATAGGCTTGTATCGGGTCTAAAATCAAGAGCCTTGCACCAGTCCTTACAATCGCTTCTTCCAAGCGTTCATCTACCATAGACAGTGACTTGTCACTCTCATCAATAACGATAATTCTCTCGCAGTCTGCTCCGGCAAGTTCTAATCTTGGTTTTACTGTATCCGCAAGACCATCCTCCGCAGTCTGGTATATTACATTGACCGGCTCTGTGACTTTCATATTTTCATCCAGTGCTTCGCCCTTTGACAGCTTTGCCGCCAGATTCAAGACCATTGTTGTCTTTCCGTCACCCGGATCACCCTGAATAATTGTCAGCTTGCCATAAGGAATGAATGGATACCACAGCCACTCAATCTCCTGCGACTGTACCTCTGACATTCTAATCATCTTTAATTCAATCTTCTGTTCTGTCATTTTCTCCTCCAATTTTAATTTTATAATTGCTACCGGAGAAAACCTCTGCTATACTTAGCTTGTATATACATAGGATAACAGAGGTTTATCCGGTTATCTTTAGTCCTGACAGTTGCCGCTGTTGGGACTTTTTTCTTGTTCATTATCCAGCAAATCTGCAATTCTCCGTTGCTGATTCGGATATAAGTGACCATAAGTATTTAGGGTAATTCTTATATCCTTATGCCCTAATCTTTCCTTTATCAGAATCGGCTCAATCCCTTTGTTGATGAGATATGCTACATGTGAATGTCTTAAATCATGCACTCGGATTTTCTTTACTCCGGCTTTCACCATATTGTGCTTCATCTTATGCTGTACTGCTTCCTGCACAATAGGGAAAAGTCTTTCATTCTCCGGCATACCGTAATGTCCTTCAATAAATTGCTTTATTTCCTGCTTCAAAAATTCCGGTATTTCTATTGTTCGCACAGATTGTTTTGTCTTTGGTTCTGTAATCACATCCTTTCGTTCTGTCCTATAGTACGTTTTTGTGATGCTGATTTGATTTCTTTCAAAGTTTATATCTGCCGGAGTTAATGCAAGTAGTTCTCCAATTCTGCATCCAGTCCAGAAAAGAATTTCAAAGATGAGATAATATCTTGTTCCCGGTTCTATAGTTTGAATAAACTGCTGATACTCCTCTGTTGTCCAGAAATCCAAGCTTCTGCTGTCCGAGTTTCCCATCCGCTTTACCTTCTTGCAAGGATTTGTATGCAAATCGTAAATCCTTGAAGCATGAGTAAACAAGCTGGTTAGCTGATTTTGTATCATTCGCAGATATGATTCCGAAAAGCCTTTTGTCTGCATTTCATTCTGCCACTGAATAATCTGCGAAGCTGATATTTCACTCATCATTTGATTTCCAAAATACGGAATAATATGCTGTTCCATCATATAACGTTTGTTTTTCATGGTACGTTCTTTGAGTTCATTCTGTTTGTCCTCAAAATATACCTCCATAAATTCACTCAATTTCATATCCATACTTCGACTGCTATTGAGTTTTTTCTGTCGCTCATATTCCAGAGCTTCCTTTTTTGTGGAAAATCCTCTCTTTCTTCGTTTTTTCTTTTCGCCCTTTGCATTCGTTTCAAACCACTGGGCAGTCCATTTCTTCGTGTCTTTTTCTTTGTAAGCCATTCCTTTCTTCTCCTCTCTTAGTTCGCAGCCAGCTCGTATCCGAACATCTTTTTTGCCCAATATGCTCTTGGAATCCGTCCTGCCATTGTGATATATCCCTGCTCCGCAAGTTCCTTATTCATTGCCTTAACCAACTTGTAAGCATACGACTTGGAACAATCCAGTTCCTTAGCCACATCATCCGCACTCATCATATATTGATAGTTCGCCATATATTCATCCTCCCTTCTCATTCTACAATTCCGTTACAACTCTTGTATTTTTGTTGTGTACGGTTTTCGTAAATTCATATTATCACTGTCCGTAAATAATGTCAATACTTCGTAAATATTATTTTACGGTTTTCGTAATTCTAAAATTATGTAATTTTTACTTTTATGTTTTTCGTAAATGTGATATGATAATAATTGAATTTATGTTTTTCGTAATTACTTTGTCTATGAAAATAGGAGGTTGCTTATGGGCGATGGAAAGAAATTAAAAGAGTACCTTGATGAAAAAGGTACAAATGTACGCAGAATTGCAAAAGAAACCGGCATTAGTGCCACCACGTTATACACGATTATTCAAAAAGATTCCAATATCCGCTTTGACTTTGCGCTCCGACTTGCCAATGCTTTAGATATTGATGTGAATGAGATATGCTCTGCAAGTCCTTTCTCTGGAGCTATTACCGAAGAAGAAATATATCCCACTCTTCCAGATGGATTGAATGGAGCCTTGGATGCAAGCAGAGTCAAAACCTACTTGAAAAACTCTCTCTATCCACTTATGTACCTATTCGGTAAAAATAGTATGCCGGATGTGGATAATCTTTTGACTTCCTTTTATCAGTTGGATGATGAAGCAAGGAAAGAAGTGGTCGAAACGATACAATTCAAACTACAATATCACAGAGACCCCGAACGGGCAGAACAGGTAAAACAGATTAAGGGATGGTAAGAAAAAAGCTCCGTTGAATAGCAAATTCGACGGAGTTTTTTTTGGCACCATTTTGGCACCGCTCACACCCATCTTCATTATTATCGCATGTAAAAAGGGTTCCGGAGAAATCTCCGAAACCCTTGAATTTACTGAATAATATTTAATTACTCGATGATAGTAGCAACACGTCCTGATCCAACAGTACGTCCACCTTCACGGATAGCGAAAGTAAGACCCTGCTCCATAGCGATAGGATGGATCAGTTCGATGGTCATCTCTACGTTATCACCAGGCATACACATCTCAACACCAGCGGGCAGTTCGCAAACGCCGGTAACGTCGGTGGTTCTGAAGTAGAACTGAGGACGATAGTTGTTGAAGAAAGGAGTATGACGTCCACCTTCATCCTTGGTCAGAACGTATACCTGAGCGGTAAACTTTCTGTGGCAGGTAACAGTACCGGGCTTAGCCAGAACCTGTCCTCTTTCAATTTCAGTTCTCTGGATACCACGAAGCAGAGCACCGATGTTATCACCAGCCTGTGCCTCATCCAGCATCTTACGGAACATTTCGATACCGGTTACAACAGTCTTCTTGGTCTCTTCCTTGATACCAACGATTTCAACTTCATCATTCAGATGCAGAACACCACGCTCTACACGACCGGTAGCAACAGTACCACGACCGGTAATGGTGAATACGTCCTCGACAGGCATCAGGAAAGGCTTATCAGTATCACGCTGAGGATCAGGGATATAAGAATCTACAGTATCCATCAGTTCCATGATCTTGTCGCCCCACTCGCTGCTGGGATCTTCCAGAGCCTTCAGAGCGGAACCCTTGATGATAGGGCAGTCATTGAAGTCGTACTCTTCCAGCTGCTCGGTTACTTCCATCTCAACCAGCTCGATCAGCTCGGGATCATCAACCATATCACACTTGTTCAGGAATACGATGATGTAAGGAACGCCTACCTGACGGGACAGAAGGATGTGCTCCTTGGTCTGAGCCATAACACCATCAGTAGCAGCTACAACGAGGATAGCACCATCCATCTGTGCAGCACCGGTGATCATGTTCTTAACGTAGTCAGCATGGCCCGGGCAGTCAACGTGTGCATAGTGTCTCTTCTCGGTCTGGTACTCGATGTGAGCGGTAGAAATGGTGATACCACGCTCTCTCTCTTCGGGAGCCTTATCGATGTGATCGAAGTCAACCTTCTCGTTACCAGGTACTCTCTCGGAAAGAACCTTGGAGATTGCAGCGGTCAGGGTAGTTTTACCATGGTCAACGTGACCGATGGTACCAATGTTACAATGGGGCTTTGTTCTGTCAAATTTAGCTTTAGCCATTATTTAAGTCCTCCTTAAAATAATTAAACAGTTTCGTAGTTTTATTTTTTTAACTCGCTACCTCTGATTATATTAAATAATCAGAGGTTTTTCAAGTTATTTTTATTGATTTAGCGCTTATTTCGCCTTTGCAGCAAGAACCTTTTCCTGAACGTTCTTAGGAACGGGCTCATACTTTTCGAAGAACATGGAGTAGTTACCACGGCCCTGGGTCTTGGAACGCAAGTCTGTGGAGTAACCGAACATCTCAGCAAGGGGAACGAAAGCCTTAACCATCTTACCACCGCCGATGTCTTCCATACCTTCTACACGACCACGACGGGAGTTCAGATCACCGATTACATCGCCCATGTATTCCTCGGGCATGGTAACCTCAACCTTCATGATCGGCTCAAGCAGTACAGGAGCAGCCTTCTGCATTGCTTCCTTGAATGCCATGGAACCTGCAATGTGGAATGCCATCTCGGAGGAGTCGACCTCATGATAGGATCCATCATATACATTCGCATGAACACCCAGTACAGGGAATCCACCCAAAATACCAGCCTGAGCTGCTTCCTGGATACCTTCACCTACTGCGGGGATGTATTCCTTAGGAATGGAACCACCGACTACAGTAGATTCGAATAACAGGGTAGGAGGATCGTTGATCAGAATGTTTGCCTTCGGATCAAAGTCAAACTTCTCACAGTTAGCCTCCAGGGGCTCAAACTTAACTTTACAATGTCCGTACTGTCCACGACCACCGGACTGCTTAGCGTACTTGGAATCCACTTCAACAGCCTTGGTGAACGCTTCCTTATATGCAACCTGAGGCGCACCTACGTTAGCTTCTACATGGAACTCACGAAGCAGACGGTCAACGATGATCTCCAGATGCAATTCACCCATACCGGCGATGATGGTCTGACCGGTCTCCTGATTGGTATGAGCACGGAAAGTAGGATCTTCTTCTGCCAGTTTTGCAAGAGCTTCACCCATCTTGCCCTGACCAGCTTTGGTCTTAGGCTCGATAGCCAGCTCGATAACGGGCTCAGGGAACTCCATGGACTCCAGGATTACAGGGTGCTGCTCATCACAGATGGTATCACCGGTAGTGGTGAACTTGAATCCAACTGCTGCAGCGATATCACCGGAGTAAACCTTTTCCAGCTCTGCACGCTTGTTCGCATGCATCTGCAGGATACGTCCTACACGTTCCTTCTTGTCCTTAGTAGCATTGAGTACATAAGAACCAGAATTCAGCGTACCGGAATATACACGGAAGTAAGCGAGCTTACCTACGAACGGGTCAGTCATGATCTTGAATGCAAGTGCAGCGAAAGGCTCTTCATCAGAGGACTTTCTCTCTACTTCATTACCGTCAAGGTCAACACCCTTAATAGCCGGCACATCCAGAGGAGAAGGCATATACTCAATAATAGCATCCAGGAGCTTCTGAACGCCCTTATTTCTGTAAGCAGTACCGCAGCATACAGGAACGGCTCTGCACTCACAAGTAGCTTTTCTCAAAGCAGCCTTCATCTCTTCAACAGAAGGAATTTCACCTTCCAGATACATCATTGTCAGATCATCATCCAGCTCACAAACCTTTTCAATGAGCTCATCATGATATAAAGCAGCCTCATCAGCCATATCTCCAAGATCATCGGTAACAGTGATGTCATCACCCTTCTCATCGTTGTAGATATAAGCCTTCATCTCGAACAGATCAATGATTCCCTTGAACTCATCTTCCTTACCGATAGGCAACTGAAGGCAGATAGCGTTCTTACCAAGTCTGGTACGGATCTGATCTACTGCTGCGTAGAAATTAGCACCCAGGATATCCATCTTGTTGATGAATGCCATACGAGGTACATTGTAGGTGTCAGCCTGACGCCATACGTTCTCGGACTGAGGCTCTACACCACCCTTTGCACAGAAGACGCCGACAGCGCCATCCAGTACACGAAGGGAACGCTCAACCTCAACGGTGAAGTCTACGTGACCCGGGGTATCAATAATATTGATACGATGCTCCAGAGCACCGGGCATGGGTTTGGTCTCTTTTTCAAGAGTCCAGTGACAGGTAGTAGCTGCAGATGTAATGGTAATACCTCTCTCCTGCTCCTGAGCCATCCAGTCCATGGTAGCAGTACCTTCGTGAGTATCACCGATCTTATAGTTAACACCTGTGTAATACAGGATACGCTCGGTAGTAGTGGTCTTACCGGCATCGATATGAGCCATAATTCCGATATTTCTGGTTCTCTCTAACGGATATTCTCTTCCAGCCAAGTTTTTTCCCTCCTACTAGAATCTGTAATGAGCAAAAGCCTTGTTTGCCTCTGCCATCTTGTGCATGTCTTCTTTTCTCTTAACTGCAGATCCGGTATTGTTGGCTGCGTCAAGAATTTCGTTAGCAAGTCTGTCTTCCATGGTCTTCTCACTTCTCTTACGAGAGAACATGGTCAACCAACGAAGGCCCAGAGCCTGACGTCTCTCAGGTCTAACTTCGATAGGTACCTGATAGGTAGCACCACCGATACGTCTTGCTTTTACTTCCAGAACAGGCATGATGTTGTTCATAGCCTCTTCGAATACTTCCAGAGCAGGCTTTCCGCTCTTCTCTTCAACCTTAGCAAATGCTCCGTATACGATCTTCTGGGCTACACCCTTCTTGCCATCTAACATGATGTTGTTGACAAGCTTGGTAACCACTTTGTTGTTGTATAAAGGATCTGCTAATACATCTCTTTTCTGAATATGTCCTTTACGTGGCACGGTTCTTCCCTCCTTAACAAATTGTTTACGTTAGATCATAGGTACTCACATGTGTTTCCCCAAGTGTTCGCGCTGTTATATCTGTATCACAGAATTCCAACACTTTTCTTAGTTTCGTTTTTGTGGTACAAAGACGATGTCCGCATCGTCTCCAAAAATCCTTGCGGATTTTCATCGAACTCTCGGTCCGACGTTCAAAACGCCCCGGATACTACTTATTTCTTAGCATCCTTAGGTCTCTTAGCGCCGTACTTGGAACGAGCCTGTTTTCTGTTAGCGACACCGGCGGTATCAAGGGTACCACGGATGATGTGGTATCTGGTACCGGGCAGGTCCTTAACACGACCACCACGGATCAAAACAACGCTGTGCTCCTGCAGATTGTGACCTTCACCGGGAATGTAGCTGGTAACTTCGATTCCGTTGGAAAGACGTACTCTGGCGATCTTTCTAAGAGCAGAGTTAGGCTTTTTAGGAGTTGCTGTCTTAACAGCAGTACATACACCACGCTTCTGGGGAGCAGAAACGTCTGTTGCTTTCTTGTGAAGAGAGTTGTAACCCTTCTGGAGAGCAGGTGCAGTAGACTTCTTAACAGAGGTCTGACGTCCTTTTCTTACTAACTGGTTAAATGTTGGCATTCTGTTTCACCTCTTTCTTAATAGTATAATAGACGCACCTTTTCTGGCACGCTTTAATAGTATACTTGTTCCAACTTCCGTTGTCAACTGGTTTTTGGTGAAATTTACAGGGTTTTTCACGACTTTTTCATATTATTATAACCAAAAGAGGAGCAGTACCGTTTCCGATACCGCTCCATGAAGTATTTCCCATAAATTTCCCCCTATACAGGGGCTGCTTATATAAGGAACCGCTACTGTATCTGTGGCAGATATCGTTCCAGCGCATCCTGCCAGGAAGGAAGTCTCTCAAAACCGTTCTCTGTGAGCTTTTCCTTGCTCATGCGGCTGTTCTCCGGTCTCTTCGCCTTCGTGGGATACTCGGACGCCGGTACGGGAGCCACATCCACGTTCATGCCTGCCTTGCGGAAGATTTCGCAGGCAAATTCATACCAGTTACAGATACCTTCATTGGTCGCATGATAAATGCCGTATTTGTCGGTCAGCACCATGTCCACCAGAAGCCTTGCCAGATCATAAGTATAAGTAGGCGAACCAAACTGGTCATTCACCACCGTGAGATGATCATGGGTCTTACCCAGATTCAGCATGGTCTTGATGAAATTCTTACCGTTCACACCGAATACCCAGGAGATTCTTACGATAAAATACTTCTCCAGTGTATTCTGCACTGCCAGCTCGCCCTCGTATTTGGTCTGTCCGTATACGTTCAGAGGATGGCGCTCATCGTCGGGCTCCCAGGCTCTGGTACCTTCGCCGTCAAATACATAGTCCGTGCTGATATAGATCATCTTGCAGTCTAACTTTTTGCAGACATTGGCAATATTCTGTGTGCCATCCGCGTTGACCCTGCGGCAGAGCTCCACGTTGTCTTCCGCTGCATCCACTGCAGTATAGGCTGCACAGTGGATCACAGCATCCGGTGCTACCTCACCGATCACTTTTTCCACACTGGCTGCATCCGTGATATCCATGTCCTGAATATCCACACCGACCGCCTCAATGCCGCGCTTTGTAAGTTCATTTACCACATCATATCCCAACTGACCCTTTACGCCTGTTACCAATACTTTCATAGAATGCCTTCCTTTTCTTTCTTAATGCTTATGGCACCGGTCTCCGGAACCACCACATACATAATTATAACATTACCGTCAGACATCAGCAACGAAATACTTCATTTTTGTATTGTATCGCAAAAAATCCGGGGAACACTCCCCGGACCTTTTTATATCAGCTCTATTTCATTTGTTTCAATTTAAACAGTCATATAGCTTTGCGCTGCCCGCCGGATATCCTCGACAATTCCTTCTGCCTTTTTATCCTCCAGTTCGGTTGCCTGCTTTCTAAGCTTCCACCAGTTCCAGCCGGGATGTGCATTTTCCTGCAATTCTATGATTCTTTTCTGGTATTTTCTGCATAATATAAAATAAATCACCAAGAGTAATAAAACACCAATGCCCAACATTCCGGCTATTGTGTCACCGTAATATCCACTCTTTACTGACTGTGCAAGCGGTGTCGCTTCATCTTCAATTTGTACGATTCGATAACCTGTCAAAATCACAGGTATGGAATATAACATGCCGCTCATCTCGACCGCCTCCGTTATTTCTTAGTCTCTATCTATAAAGACTACTTATCCATGAAAAACGGCTCACATTTTTCGATATTTTTTTCAGGAATTCCTACCGGTCTGCTTCCGGAAATTTTCATCGCGAAAATTTACTTATTATGGGAAATTCGCTATAATAGTGATATAGATTTTCACACAAAGGAGACTGTTATGCAAAAAAGCTTCATACAACATCTGTTTACTGTAAGTATATTGTCCTGTTGTCTGTTATTCGGAGGATGCAGTCAGAATTCTGCCGGAGATGATACATCCTCCGCCACGACTGCTTCCACCTCCCCGTCTGAAACTGTTACAGCCCTGCCCGCCGATGTTTCCCCGGATTCCGATACGTCTGCCATAGAATCCACTTCGGAGGATACCAGGGCACTCACCCTGTCGGTAGTCAATATGTGTGGCATCGAAGTCGGTATGGTTGCGGTCATTGATCCCGTGACCGGGGAACAGGTAAATCTGGATTCCCTGTCGGATCAGGAATCGATCTCTATGGAAGCAGACTGGCCCTCCTCTGTCAATGAGTTCCAATGGGCTCTCTACAATACTGACGGTGAATTATGCGTTGAGGGGACAACCGATATCAGCAGTGCCCAGACCACAGTGACTCTTCTGCTGACCGGAGACGGTGATCTGGAAAAAGTCGAAGAGCTCTTCGAGTAATCCGCTTTCCAAGGTCTAAAAAACGACATCCACAGGGGAAATCCCAATGGATGTCGTTTTTGTTATCTTTTATTCTTCGATATCTCCTGCATTTTCTGCCTGAGCCTTCAGCTTCTTCTCATTGTGCTTCTTGTACATTTCATATCCGGTTGCACCGAGGATCAGAATGATCAGCCACCACCACCAGGACATCTTTGCATGTTCGCTTTCCACAGCCACATCTGCCAGGGGAACAGCCTCGTCTGCAATATTCACTGCTTCTTCTGCCTTAGGTGCTTCCTCTGCTGTTTTCTGGGTGTCTTCCTCAACATTGGCTGCAAGAGGTGCTGCTTCATCAGCAATCTGCGTCACGCCCTGTGCCGCTGCCTGATTCTGGGTCACTACTGTTGCCTGTGCCACCGGTGCGGGTGCCAGAACAATCGGGTTAACAACAGTTTCTCCGGTATCGCTGCTGCCGCCTGCGCTATCGCCGCCCGCAGGAGCTGCCGGTGTGGGTGCGGGAGTCAGACGCTCGATCACCTTATCCAGCTCTCCGCCTGCCTTATCCAGGCTGTCCAGAATCTCCTTCAGAGTATCTTCTGCATCCTTTTTGTTCTGTTCAGCCACGGCCAGCTTTCCTTCCAGTTCCTTCAGAGCTCCAAGGTTACTGGTTCTGTTACTCTTCAGAGCTTCGATCTCTGCCTTCAGCACATCTACCTTGCCCTGTGCTGCTTCCACCTCACCCTGTGCTGCCTTTGCATCCTGTAACAGCTTCTGATACTTTTCAGTCAGTGCCTTGGCATCATCTACGAATTTACGATAGGCTTCATCCTTTTGGGTGAGCTTAATGTTGCCCTGAATATAGTTCAGGTTCTGGATGATCTGACCAGTCAGCACCTCTGCATTTGCATAAGTCTCAGTTCTGACAGCAGTATTGGTTGTGGTCTCTCCGGTTTTCTCCAGATAATCAATCTCATAGGAATAGCTGGTATGCGCAATGGTATCGGTATCTGTGGTCTTCACATTGTACACACCGGTTGCGCCGCTTGCTTTTGCCTGTGCCAGTGCTGCATCCTGTACCGCATTCTGTGCCTCCGCTGCGGTGGTCTTCTCATCGGTCTTGACACTGACACCTGCTACATAGCGGATGGTTGCCTTGCCAAGCTTCCAGTCATCCCAGTTAGCGCTGACGAAAATACCGCCATCTGCCTCGACTGCCTTTCTGGCTGCATCTTCCAGTTTCTTGTTCGTAGTTTCTCCATTACCAAACAGAGCCTTGATGTCATTCCAGAGGGAGCCGAAGGTACTCTGGTCTACTGTCTTCTTAGTGACCTTTGCGTAGGTTGCGGATACGGTACCGGATACGAGGAAGTCGGAATCATCATACCAGTGATCTTCTGTATAGCCGGTTACCTTAAGATCACTGCTTACACCGATCAGGTATAAGTCGTCATCATCGTTAATCTTATTGCTTAACGCCTTCTCCTGCTCTTTCGTAACCTTTGCTACTGCTTCTTCCTCTGTTCTTACACCATAATCCGTCTTTTTATCTGTATGCTTCCATTCAACCTCTTCATCCTTCACATTCACAGTCTTCGTAAAGGTAGGAATGTAGGTTCCGTTACCGGTATAAGTATAATCCGTTTTTTCTGTTCCTGTAACGGTTACATCCTTGCCGGCAGCGTCCTTCAAATCCTTTTCCTTTGCAGCAGCTGCAGCATCTCTCTCTGCCTCTGTCTGATACTGTTCGGTAGAAGTGAATTTTGCATCGGTATAGGTGATGGTGGTCACATCAGCGGTCACGGTCTTAATCAGGTTGCCGTTCTCATCCAGTTTCCAGGATTCCTTCTCGGTAGCCTCATTTACATCAGTATCAACCTCGCCGTTTTCGGTCTTCTGGTTATTGTCAGAAATAATGATACTCTCGGTTCCGTCTTTCTTGATCACTTTCTTTCCATCTACTGCAATAATAGTTCCGTCTTTCAGACCTTTTTCCACTTCGGAAACAGTGATCGTATCCCCGTTTCCCTTCACATACTGATCCGGATTGGTCTCCTGCGCCGTCTTCCAGTTTACTTCCTCAATTCGCTTCTCAAAGATCACGATATTGTCCTTGGAAGTCTGTTTGTCATCCATCACATAGTTGTAATACTTTGTCTGCTTATTACCATTCTCATCGGTATAGGTTACTTCAAAATAATTCTTGGTATTATTGTCTTCACCCTGTCTGCGGACAACCTTAATATCATCGGCAGTGATCTTCTGTACCTCGGGCAGATAGTAGTTCTGCATAATGGAAATGAAAAGCTGATCCTCATTTTTCCAGTTCAGTCCATTGTCGCCCTGAGTCAGGGCTTCCTTATCTGCAATATCCAGAGCACCTGCCGCAGAGGTATCCACTGCACCCTTTGCAGCCTCCAGAGCCTTTGCCAGTGCTTCTGCATTTGTCTTCGCTGCTTCCAGTTCAGCTGCTGCTGCCGCAGCGTTAGCATCTGCACTGTTTACAGCCTCCTCATAAGCCTTTTCATAAGCTGCCACCTTCTGTGCTGCCTCTTCATAAGCTGTCTTGGCGGTATTGTACTCCCCAAGCTTTGCATCGAAATCAGCCTGTGCCTGATCTACGGTAGTCTTTACTTCTTCATATGCCGCATTGGCATCGGTGATAGAAGCAGCATCCTTGATATTCTCGATCTGTCCATTTACCTTATTCTGGGCAGCCTGCATGGCATCCTTTGCTTCTGCCGCAGTCTGTCCTGCATTTGCCGCTGCATCAGTTGCCTTATTCAGTTCTGCGTCGGAAAGCTTATCATTTGCTTCTGCAACGCCAAGTTTGGTATCTGCACTCTCCACAGCAGACTCTGCGTCCTTCAGAGAAGAACCGCCCTCCACGGTCTTATCCTCTACTTTGACATTGGCATCCAGAACAGCCTGAGACAGATCCTTGCCCTGCGTATCCTTAGCTTCCCCTGCCACTACCTGGTCAGCCACTTCCGACTTCACATCAGTAGCACTCTTTTCTGCCGTTTCTACTGCCTTGTCAGCCTCTTTTGCAGCTGCCTGTGCCTGGTCAGCAATACCGGCTTCCGGTGTCACGGTAATGTTCTTATCCTCATTGCCTTCAGGCGTGGTGCCCTCTCCCTCTGCTGCCAGTGCAGTCAGCGGGGAAGATGCCATCAACATTGCGGAAATGCCGATCGCCATAGCACGAATCACTTTTTCGTTCTTACTGTTTTTTCTCATATGATTTTTCCTCTCCATTCTATTTTTCAACAATATGTTCAAATAAATACTGCAGTACCTCCGGCGTGAACTTCTTTGCCGAAATAGCTACTTTAAAATCTCCGTCTTCTTGCTCCTCCTGTCTGGTGACATCTGCATACATGATCATCGTATCCGCTACGATTATGATGTCTTTCCCCTTAAGGTCAGGAGATCCGGCCGGCATCGTAAAAGCTATGCCCAGTGGGCTGACATTGCATGTTTCGACAAAAATGCTCTCTCCCGAATCACATACTACGATAACGCTCTTAGCCTGATAGCCAACACGGTCGATCCTCCTTCGTTCTTCCATCGTCCCCTTCTGCTCCTTTCTTCCGGAGTTGCCGGTAAAACCGCTCCTTTTGTGTCTTTCTAATTATTAAGACGGTTCATCTCAAAAAAAGGGTCAAATTTTTTTATTTAATTTTAAAAAAAGTTTCAAAAAATCTAAGTTTTTAAAATCAAATTAGTGAACGCCGGCATCGTTATCTTTTTTTCTGACAGACAATATGCTATAATACATCCAAAGAAAATCATGACACAGGCTTTTAAAGGAGCGACCCTATGATACAGAAAAAGAAATTCGTAAAAACCTTCCGTAACACCAAAACCGTACAGTTAGTCCTTCTGCTTCTGTTGGAAGCTGCGTATGTTCTGGTGCTGACCCTGAACCCGGCGTTGGGCACGAAGCTTTTCGAAGACCGGACCCTGTTTATTCTATGCACACTTTCCTGGATCCTTGCTTTATTTAATCTGATATGGCTGTTATACGATTTTTATAAATTGCGCACCTTTGCCGAAGAAAGCCACGCGCTGAACCGTGCGGCTTTCCTGGATCATCTGACCGGCATTCCCAACAGGCACGGACTGGATGTGGTCTTTGAGACCTACGATTCTCCGGAATCTCTGGCTCACGTAGCATGCTATATGGTCACCATCACCAACTTAAAGGAGATCAATCAGACCATGGGACATGTGGTAGGCGACCAGATGTTAAAAGATTTCTCCGGCATTCTGGAGAGCGTTGGCGACGCTTTCGGTGTGGTGGGACGTAACGGCGGTAACGAATTCTTAATGATCGTCAATCACGGTTCCCATGATACCATGGACTATTTTATCGAAAGTCTGGCGCAGCAGTTAAAAGAATATAACGAAGAGCACAGCAATGCGCCCATTCAGATCAAGTACGCATATATTTTAAATGAAGAAGCACATGCAGAGTATTTCTCCACTCTGCTTACAGAGACATACAATAAGCTCCACGCTTAAGGAACCCGTTAACCAAGCAGTGAGACGAACGCATGAAAGACATGAACATTCCTTACATTGCCGGTCTTGTGATCCGTGCCCAGCACAGCGACTCGGATGCCTTCGCGGAATTGTATGCTCTTACCTATAATAAAGTATACAACTACACCAGGCATTATCTGAGAGATGACTTTCTCGCTCAGGACGCTATGCAGGAGGTCTACATACTGGCTCTGAAAAACATTGGAAAACTGAATGATCCCACGGTTTTTATCGCCTGGCTGAACCGCATCTGCTTCCACGTCTGCTATGACATGACTCAGAAGAACCGACCACAGAACGACTGCCAGGTCTTGAGCCAGGAGATTCTGGATATCGTCCAGGATCCCCATCTGGACACCAATCCGGAACTGCACTACCAGCAGAAGGATGAATATTCCCGGCTGTCGGACGCCTTAGAGCAGCTTCCTTTCAATGAGAAGCAGGTCCTGATCATGCGCTACTATAACGACATGAAGCTCGAAGAGATCGCTGCAGCCATGGAGATCAGCCGCAGCAGCGTCAAACGCTATATTGCCTCCGGACAGGATCATTTGAAAGAAAGAATGAAAGGATAACAGATTATGTTTTTTCATAAAAAGAACCGATATGAACTGGACATGACGACTGCCAATAATGCTCTGCAGAATATCCTGTCCACCTGTAACCAGCCGGTCAATACCATTCCTTTTGACAAGCTGGTGCTTCGTAAAAAAGTAAATGCCGCTTCCTATAATCGTCTGATCGTTGCCACAGCGGTGATCTTCGTGCTGACCTTTCTGTCGCCCTTAGTCATCGTTCCGCTCTCCGAATTTAACGAGAAAATGTTTGCCCCCGCTCCCGCGGAGCTTACTCTGGATTATGTGGAGAATAATGTTTTAAGCCTTAAGTTTACCGGAGATAACATTCTCTATGACGAGGCTTTTATGGAGACGCTGTCCGGCGAGATCATCGAACCGCTCTCCGTAGACACCTCCAAGGGTGTGATCAATTTCCCTTTTCTTTCTGAGGAAGCCAATATTTATGTTCCCGTAAAAAACGGTGAGACCCTCCACCTGCTCTTTACTCCCGATAATGTAACGGGCCTGGCACAATAACAACAGGATGTAATGATTTCTATGCGGATACCAAGATCATCTGCGCGGCTGCGCATTTTATTAATTGCATATTGTATGGCCATGGGTCTGTGCGCCTGCGGTTCCGCTTCTGACTCTCTGCCTGTGGATGCTTCTGTGACGGGCACTTACGACGACCAGTCCTCCGCAGTTCCCGCTTCTGCGGATACCGACACCTCTTCCCCGGAGACTGCTTCCCCGGACACGGAAAACACTTCCCCTGCGGGACCTCTGCGGGATGCCACTCCCGTCTGCCTCGTACCACAGGCCGACGGCACCGCGGTGGTGTCCAATGATGTAGCTGTCATCGACTATTCTCATATGTCCGATGGCTATGTCTGTGCCAATTATACCGGCACCTGTCCCAAAGTCAAACTGCGCATCACCGGTCCCGACACCGTTGTCTATACCTATGATCTGCACGGAGGCGGCTACGAGACGTTTCCTCTCTCCTCGGGCGACGGATATTATGATGTGACGATCTACGAAAATATTTCCGGTACGAACTATGCCACCTGCCTGTATGCGGATCTGGACGTACAGATCCCGGATGAATTCAGTCCTTTTCTCTATCCTAATCAGTACGTGAATTTTACGGCAGACAGTAAAGTCGTTGCCAAGGGGCAGGAACTGGCGGAAGGCGCATCCTCCGATCTGGAGGTGATCACCCGGATCTATGATTATATCACCGGAAATATTACCTACGACTACGATAAGGCTTCCGATCCCCCCACCGGCTATACTTCCGACGTAGATGCCATTCTGGATTCCGGCACCGGTATCTGTCTGGACTATGCCGCCGTTATGGCGAGCATGCTCAGAAGCCAGCGGATCCCTACCAGGCTGGAGGTCGGTTACGCGCAGGATGCCTATCACGCCTGGATCAGCGTCTACACCGCCGACACCGGTTGGCTGAACGGCATCATCGAATTCGACGGCAATGTCTGGACCCTGGTGGATCCTACCTTCGGTGCCAACACGGATAACAAGACGCTGAAAAAGTTCATCGGTGACGGCAGCAATTATATCCTTCAGAAAATGTATTAGTGAAAGGGAACAAAACGACATGAAGACCACAGAACAAAAATTACTTTCTAATGAAGAGATCGCTTCTTTCTGTAATCAGGCTGCCATGCTGTTTCAGGCAGGCATTCCTCCGGTGGAGGGCATGGCCATCCTGCAAAGTGATGCACAGTCGCCTGAGGGGAAGGCGATCTTCGACCAGATCCTTACCGTATGCCGGCAGGGAGAAAGTTTTCACAAGGCTCTGGAAGCCACGGGAGTATTTCCCGATTACTGTCTGCATATGATCGCTCTGGGCGAAGAATCCGGTAATCTGGATGTCTGCATGAATTCTCTGGCAGATTATTACGAAAAAGAAGATGCCATCGCCGGCAGTATCCGGGATGCCGTAACTTACCCCTTTATTATGATCGCCATGATGGCTGCTGTCATCGTAGTGCTGGTCAGCCGTGTTATGCCGATCTTCGAACAGGTCTATGTGGAGCTTGGCAGTGAGATGACGGGATTTGCCGCGTCCCTCTTACGTCTCGGCAATCATCTGAACCGTTATTCCTTTATCTTCGTAAGTATTCTGTGTGTGATACTGCTTCTGTATCTTTTCGCCACCAGAACCCAGGGTGGCAAGCGTACTACCGCGCGTTTTCTGAACTGGTTTCCTCTCACCAGACGCTTTTATGAGAGTGTGGCCTGCGAGCGTTTTGCAAGTGGTATGGCCCTGACTCTGAGCAGTGGTATGGATACCTATTCCAGTCTGGACATGGTGGCTGCACTGGTAGGCAATGAGAAAATGAAACAGAAGATTTTAAACTGCAAAGAAGCCATTCATGCCGGTGCCAATTTTGCGGAAGCATTGACCGGTGCAGGTATTTTCAATCACCTGTATTCTCAGATGGTATCCGTAGGTTTCCGCAGTGGTAACGTAGATATGGTCCTTCGAAAAATCGCAGACCGCTATGAGGAAAATACCAACCGCAGATTACAGTCCATCATTGCCGTTCTGGAACCGACCCTTGTCATCATTCTGTCAGTGATCGTCGGTCTGATCCTGTTATCGGTCATCCTGCCTCTTATGGGTATTATGACCAGCATCGGATAGGAGTGATATCATGAATCGTTTTGAGCAAAAAAGCATGTCCTTCGGACGCAAACTGGTCTATCTGCTTCCCATTCTGGCATTTCTGGTATTGTTTGTTCTGTTTTTACAGGGAATTGGATCCGTTAGTGAATCTACTTTGACCAAGCAGCAGGAAAGTCTGGAAACTGCCCTGGGACGCAGCATTTCTCAATGCTATGCCGTAGAAGGCTGTTATCCACCTTCTTTGGAATATCTGGAGCAGCATTACGGTCTGTTGTATGATAAGAACAGTTTTTTCGTTGACTATGAATACTATGGCAGCAACCTTCTTCCGGAAGTCACCGTACTCCGCAGAACCGGCGCTCACTAAAGGAGTTTCTGACATTATGAACAATAGAAATCAGGAAAAACATTTTATTGTGGATATCTTGTTCGTTCTGGCATTGTTCGGTGTATTCGCCGTCTCCGCGCTGGCGCTCGTTACCATCGGAGCGGATGTATACCAACACACCGTGGAAGATATGGGTGTCAATTACGAAAGCAGGACTGCCGTGTCCTATATCCTGGAAAAAGTCCGGCAGAATGATACCACGGACAGTATCTCTCTGGCCACGCTGGAAGATACCCCGGCTCTCTGCATGCTTTCCCGGATCGAGGATGAGACCTACTGTACCTACCTCTATTTCTACGACGGACATTTAAAAGAGCTCTTTATGCGGGAAGGGACTTCTCTCGGCGGACAGGTTCTGCCTGCCGGTACGGATATCATGGAGCTTAAGGACCTGACATTTTCCTATGTCTCCAATGACCTGATCCGTGCATCCCTGCAAACGGTTTCCGGAGAGTTCCACACCTTTTATATCCATATTCACTGTAATGCCACGGAATAAACACCGGGCAGAAAGGATTCCGAACTTATTATGAAACATTCCAGATCCAGTTTATTTTTAATGGAAATGATCATAGCGATCCTGTTTTTCTCCCTGGCCAGCGCCGTCTGTATCCAGCTGTTTGCCAAGTCCCATCTGCTGAGCACACAGACAGTAAATCAGAACCATGCTGTCATCCAGGCACAGAATCTGGCGGAATCGTACCTCGCGCTGGAGGGCGACATAAATGCCATGCAGGATCTGTTCTCTCCTTCGGAACAGATCAGCGACGATACACTCCGACTTACTTTTGACAGCTGCTGGAACCTCTGTTCCGCAGAAAATGGCGGCAGCTATCAGGCCGAGCTGGTACATACTCCGGCGGAAGGTACCGGTATCATGGAAGCCCACATCACCGTGTATGACTTGTCTGCACCGGAGATGCCTATTTATACAATTTCTGTCATGCATCACACCGCAGAGAGGAGGGGGGACCATGAGTAATTCTTCAAAGAAAAGACAATTCGGCATGAATATTGGCTCCGCTTCGATCCTGCTGGTATTCGTGATCCTCTGTCTGGTATCCTTTGCCGTACTGTCTATTGTCAGTGCTAATGCCGACAGCAGGCTCAGCACCCGCGTTTTGGAACGTACTACTGCCTACTATGATGCCTGCAATCAGGCAGAGCAGTCTCTGGCCGGTATGGACAATACGCTGCGTCGCGTCTACGAAGCCTCCGACAGCGAGGATGCGTATTACGGCTCCGTAGGACACGGAAAGTCATATGTGATACCTATTTCCGATCTGCAATCCTTACAGGTTACCATTGAGATCTTATACCCTCTGTCTGCGGATGACACCTTTTACCGGATCACCGCCTGGCAGGTACTGAATACAGAGGACTTACAGTAATTTCCAGCTAAAAAAAGCTCCCCGGGGAATCCCCGGAGAGCTTTTTTATAAGATCTTTTCTTTTTTTACTGGTTATCAGCATCTGTTCCCACTTCCACAGTCTCTGCATCGGTGTTAACATCTGTATTCTCAGCTTCCGGATCTGTTCCGTCACTCAGATTCAGTTCTGCATCATCACCATACATGTCGCCACTGAAATCAATGGTTTCCACATCATCGGTGCTCAGTCTGGTATTACGATATCTCTTCATACCGGTTCCTACAGGGATCAGTTTACCAATGATAACGTTCTCCTTCAGACCGATCAGATTATCAACCTTACCCTTGATAGCAGCCTCTGTCAGTACCTTAGTGGTCTCCTGGAAGGATGCTGCGGACAGGAAGGATTCGGTAGCCAGTGCTGCCTTGGTAATACCAAGGATGATACGCTTGCCTTCTGCAGGCTCTTTACCTTCTGCGGTCAGCTTCTCATTCATTTCTTCGAAATCCAGAACATCTACCAGAGTACCGGGCAGGAATTCGGTGTCTCCGTTATTCTCGATACGGACTTTCTTCAGCATCTGACGTACCAGGACTTCGATATGCTTATCGGCGATATCTACACCCTGTAAACGGTATACACGCTGTACTTCACGCAGCATGTAATCCTGTACGGCACGGATTCCCTTGATCTTCAGCAGATCGTGAGGGTTTACACTACCTTCGGTCAGTTCATCACCGGCCTCTAATACCTGGCCATCCATTACCTTGATACGGGAACCGTAAGGAATCAGGTATGCCTTGGATTCTCCGGTCTCTTCATTGGTAATTACTACTTCACGTTTCTTCTTGGTATCACGGATCTCCGCCTTACCGCCGAACTCAGCGATGATCGCAAGTCCCTTCGGCTTTCTGGCCTCGAACAGCTCCTCGACACGGGGAAGACCCTGTGTGATATCGTCACCTGCGACACCACCACTATGGAAGGTTCTCATGGTCAGCTGGGTACCGGGCTCACCGATAGACTGTGCAGCGATAATACCGACTGCTTCACCTACCTGTACAGCTTCACCGGTTGCCATGTTGGCACCGTAACATTTTGCACAGATACCAACGTGAGAACGGCAGGTCAGGATCGTACGGATCTTCACTTCCTCAATAGGCTCACCCTGTGCATTTACACCTACGCTGAGGATCTTAGCTGCACGGCTGGGGGTGATCATGTGGTTGTGTTTAACGATCATGTTACCGTCTTTATCATAAATATCCTCACAGGAATATCTGCCTGTGATTCTGTCTTTCAGACCTTCAATGGTCTCTTTACCATCCATGAATGCCTTGACTACCATACCGGGGATCTCTGCCTGACCCTCGCAGCAGTCTACTTCACGGATAGAAAGCTCCTGAGATACATCAACCATTCGTCTGGTCAGATAACCGGAGTCTGCGGTACGCAGCGCGGTATCGGACATACCTTTACGTGCACCATGCGCGGACATGAAGTATTCCAGTACATCCAGACCTTCACGGAAGTTTGATTTGATGGGCAGCTCGATGGTTCTACCTGTGGTATCCGCCATCAGTCCACGCATACCTGCCAGCTGTTTGATCTGCTGACTGGAACCACGCGCACCGGAGTCTGCCATCATGAAGATGTTATTGTATTTATCCAGACCGGACAGCAGTACATCGGTCAGCTCTTTATCGGTCTCGTTCCAGGTCTCTACGACTGCACGATAACGCTCTTCCTCAGTGATCAGACCACGTCTGAAGTTGCTTGCGATCTTGTCTACGGTTGCCTGTGCGGCTGCCAGCATCTCGCCCTTCTTCTCAGGCACAGTCATATCGGAAATGGATACGGTCATAGCGGCTCTGGTAGAGTACTTATAACCGATTGCCTTAACGTCATCCAGTACTTCTGCGGTCTTGGATGCTCCGTGAGTATTGATGACCTTCTCCAGGATCTGCTTCAGCTGTTTCTTTCCTACATGGAAGTCTACTTCCAGCTTCAGGAAGTTCTCGGGATCACTTCTGTCTACAAATCCCAGATCCTGAGGCAGAATCTCATTGAAGATGAAACGTCCCAGTGTAGACTCTACCGTGCCGGTGATCGTCTCACCTGCTGCATTTACCTTGCTCATGCGGACATGAATGCGGGAATGCAGTGTCAGCGCCTGGTTCTCATATGCCAGAATTGCTTCGTTTACGCTCTTGAAATACTTACCTTCACCAATAGAACCGGGTCTCTCCTGGGTCAGATAGTAGATACCGAGTACCATATCCTGGGAAGGAACGGCTACAGGACCACCATCGGAAGGCTTCAGTAAGTTATTGGGAGACAACAGCAGGAAACGACACTCTGCCTGTGCCTCCTGGGACAGAGGAAGATGTACAGCCATCTGGTCTCCGTCGAAATCCGCGTTGAATGCGGTACATACCAGGGGATGCAGTTTGATTGCCTTACCTTCTACCAGAATCGGCTCAAATGCCTGAATACCAAGTCTGTGCAGTGTCGGTGCACGGTTCAGCATAACAGGATGTTCCTTGATCACCTCTTCCAGCACATCCCATACCTGCGTATCCAGTCTCTCTACCAGCTTCTTGGCATTTTTGATATTCTGGCTGATTCCCTTGGCTACCAGCTCTTTCATTACAAAAGGCTTGAACAGTTCAATTGCCATTTCCTTGGGCAGACCACACTGATAAATTTTCAGTTCCGGTCCTACGACGATAACGGAACGTCCGGAATAGTCTACACGCTTACCTAACAGGTTCTGACGGAAACGACCGGTCTTACCCTTTAACATATCGGACAGAGACTTCAGTGCTCTGTTACCGGGGCCGGTAACGGGACGTCCGCGTCTGCCGTTATCGATCAGAGCATCTACTGCTTCCTGCAGCATTCTCTTCTCATTACGTACGATAATATCGGGAGCACCAAGCTCTAACAGTCTCTTCAGACGGTTATTACGGTTGATGATCCTTCTGTACAGATCATTCAGGTCGGAGGTTGCAAAACGTCCACCATCCAGCTGTACCATAGGACGAAGATCGGGAGGGATAACAGGAATGACATCCATGATCATCCATTCGGGCTTATTTCCGGACTCACGGAAAGCTTCCACAACTTCCAGTCTCTTAATGATGCGGGCACGCTTCTGACCGGAGGATTCCTTCAGTCCGGTCTTCAGTTCTGCTGCATCCTTCTCCAGGTCAATGGCCTGCAGCAACTCTTTGATAGCTTCCGCACCCATGCCTACACGGAACTTGTTGCCCCAGGTCTCTCTTGCATCCTGATATTCCTTCTCAGACAACACTGCCTTGTACTCAAGGTTGGTGGTTCCCGGATCCAGAACAATATAGGAAGCGAAGTACAGAACCTTTTCCAGGATTCTGGGAGACAGATCCAGGATCAGACCCATACGGCTGGGGATACCTTTGAAGTACCAGATATGGGATACCGGAGCAGCAAGCTCGATATGTCCCATACGCTCTCTACGTACGCTGGCTTTGGTAACTTCTACACCACATCTGTCGCAGACAACGCCCTTATATCTGATCTTCTTATATTTACCACAATGACATTCCCAGTCTTTGCTGGGTCCAAAGATTCTCTCACAGAACAGACCGTCTCTCTCGGGTTTCAGTGTTCTATAGTTAATTGTCTCCGGCTTTAATACCTCGCCATGGGACCACTCCCGGATTTTCTCCGGGGAAGCTAATCCGATCTTGATGGCATCAAATGTCATAGGCTGATAGGTTGTTTCATTTTTTGTTTCTGACATTAATGGCACTCCCTTCTATACAAAGCATTAAAATTCATCATCACTGCCGTCAAAGCTATCATCGGTGTAATCGTCTTCCACATAGTCGTCTTCGGAATTCACCAGTTCGCCGTTGTCGTCAAACTCCTGTGACTGATAGCCCATCTCGCCAAGGGAACCCTTGTCGTAATCGTCATCATACTTACGATCACCCTCCATCTCATAACGGTAATCGGTATCACCGTAATCGACGGTCTCCATGATCTCGACCTCGGTCTGATCCTCACGCAACACTCTGACATCCAGACCCAGTGCCTGCAGCTCTTTCAGCAGAACCTTGAAGGACTCGGGAATACCGGGCTCAGGGATATTGTCTCCCTTAATGATTGCTTCGTAAGTCTTAACACGACCAACCACATCATCGGACTTCACTGTCAGGATCTCCTGCAGGGTGTAGGATGCACCATACGCCTCCAGAGCCCATACTTCCATCTCTCCGAAACGCTGGCCACCGAACTGAGCTTTACCACCCAGAGGCTGCTGTGTTACCAGTGAGTACGGTCCGGTAGAACGTGCGTGGATCTTATCGTCTACCAGATGATGCAGTTTCAGGTAATGCATGTGTCCAATGGTTACGGGACCATCGAAGTATTCACCGGTTCTACCGTCACGCAGACGTACCTTACCGTCTCTGGAAATGGGAACTCCCTTCCATACACCTCTGTGGTCTCTGTTCTCGGACAGATACTGCATAACTTCAGGGAGAAGCTCCTCACCATGCTTGCTGGTAAAGGTCTCTCCGGACCAGGGCTTACCGTCTGCAGTAGTCTCCTGACCCTTTTCCTTCCACTCTGCACTCTCTGCATCGTCGAAAGGAAGATTTACATAATCGTTGGCAAGATCCAACGTATCCATAATATCTTTCTCGTTTGCGCCATCGAAGACAGGGGTTGCCACATTGAAGCCCAGTGCCTTGGCAGCCAGGGAAAGGTGGATCTCCAGGACCTGTCCGATATTCATACGGGAAGGCACGCCCAGAGGATTCAGCACGATGTCCAGAGGACGTCCGTTGGGCAGATAAGGCATATCTTCTACAGGAAGCACGCGGGAAACGACACCCTTGTTACCATGACGACCTGCCATTTTATCACCAACAGAGATTTTTCTCTTCTGTGCAATGTAAATGCGGACTGCCTGGTTTACTCCGGGTGCCAGCTCATCGCTGTTCTCACGGGTAAATACCTTGGCATCCACTACAATACCATATTCACCATGAGGTACCTTTAAGGAGGTATCTCTTACTTCTCTTGCCTTCTCACCGAAGATGGCACGCAGCAATCTCTCTTCCGCAGTCAGTTCGGTCTCTCCCTTAGGAGTAACTTTACCCACCAGGATATCACCGGCACGAACCTCTGCACCGATACGAATGATACCTCTGTCATCCAGATCCTTCAGTGCATCATCACCGACACCGGGTACATCACGGGTGATTTCTTCCGGTCCCAGCTTGGTGTCACGTGCTTCTGCCTCATACTCCTCAATATGAACGGAAGTATACACATCATCACGTACCAGTCTCTCACTTAACAGAACTGCATCCTCGTAGTTGTAACCTTCCCAGGTCATGAAACCGATCAGAGGGTTCTTACCCAGTGCCAGCTCACCTTCGGAAGTGGAAGGTCCGTCTGCAATGACCTGTCCCTGTGCCACATGATCGCCCTTGAATACGATAGGCTTCTGATTGTAGCAGTTGGACTGGTTACTACGGGAGAATTTGGTCAGATGGATCTCTTCCTTCTCACCGTCATCATAATCAATGCGGATAGTCTTGGAAGATACATAACTGATGGTTCCCGCTTTCTTGGCTACCACGCAGACACCGGAGTCTACTGCTGCCTTTTCTTCCATACCGGTACCTACTACAGGTGCTTCGGTGCTCAGAAGAGGCACGGCCTGACGCTGCATGTTGGATCCCATCAGTGCACGGTTCGCATCGTCGTTCTGCAGGAAAGGAATCAGTGCAGTAGCCACAGAGAATACCATTCTCGGTGATACATCCATGTAATCAAACATTTCCCTGGGATATTCCTGTGTCTCATCCAGATAACGTCCGGAGACGGATTTTCTCACGAAATGTCCTTCTGCATCCAGTGCTTCGTTCGCCTGTGCTACATGGTAATTATCTTCTTCGTCCGCAGTCATATAGACTACTTCGTCGGTAACGCGGGGGTTCTTGGGATCGGACTTGTCGATCTTACGATAAGGAGCCTCTACGAAACCATATTCATTAATTCTTGCATAACTTGCAAGAGAGTTGATCAGACCGATGTTAGGACCTTCGGGAGTCTCGATAGGGCACATTCTTCCGTAATGGGAATAATGTACATCTCGAACTTCGAATCCGGCACGATCTCTGGACAGACCGCCGGGGCCCAGTGCAGACAGACGTCTCTTGTGGGTCAGCTCACCCAAAGGGTTATTCTGATCCATAAACTGAGACAGCTGGGAAGATCCGAAGAATTCCTTCACTGCTGCGGTTACGGGTTTGATATTGATCAGAGACTGGGGAGAGATCTCCTCAGCATCGTGTGTGGTCATACGCTCGCGTACCACTCTCTCCATTCTGGACAGACCGATACGATACTGGTTCTGCAGCAGTTCACCTACCGCACGGATACGTCTGTTGCCCAGATGATCGATATCGTCATCATTGCCCAGACCATACTCCAGATGCATGTTATAGTTAATGGAAGCCAGAATATCTTCCTTGGTAATATGCTTGGGTACCAGTTCATGTACATTCTTCTTGATCGCTTCTGCCAGCTTCTCGGGATCATCGCCGAACTCTTCCAGGATCTGTGCCAGAACCGGATAATATACCAGCTCATGAATACCGAAATCTCTGGGATTGCAATCTACATAATGAGTCAGATCTACCATCAGGTTCGACAGTACCTTTACGTTCTTCTCCTCTGTCTGAATATATACGAAAGGAACGGCACTGTTCTGAATGGTATCTGCCAGCTCTGCGGTCACCTTGTCTCCTGCGGATGCGATCACTTCACCGGTGGAAGGATCTACCACATCTGCAGCCAGGATCTGATGACGGATACGATTCTTCAGAGCTAACTTCTTATTAAATTTATATCTGCCGACTTTGGCTAAATCATATCTTCTGGGGTCGAAGAACATAGCGTTGATCAGGCTTTCTGCACTTTCAACACTTAAAGGCTCACCGGGACGGATCTTTTTATATAACTCTAACAGACCCTCCTGATAATTCTCAGCAGTGTCCTTGGTAAAGCTTGCCTCGATCTTAGGTTCGTCACCGAAGAGTTCGCGGATCTCGTCATTGGTACCGATGCCCAGTGCACGGATCAATACAGTGATGGGAACCTTACGGGTTCTGTCCACGCGTACATAGAAGACATCGTTGGAATCCGTCTCGTACTCCAGCCATGCTCCACGGTTCGGGATCACGGTACAGGTGAACAGCTTCTTACCGATCTTATCATGTCCGATTCCGTAGTAGATGCCGGGAGAACGAACCAACTGGCTGACGATAACACGTTCCGCGCCGTTGATCACAAAAGTACCGGTCTCAGTCATCAGCGGAAGATCGCCCATGAAAATCTCATGCTCACTGATCTCTTCCTTCTCCTTGTTATAAAGGCGAACCTTAACCTTAAGAGGTGCTGCGAATGTAGCATCTCTCTCTTTACACTCTTCGATAGAATACTTCACGTCGTCTTTGCAGAGTTCAAAATCCACAAATTCCAGACTTAAGGCACCGCTGTAGTCAGCGATCGGAGAGATGTCGTCAAAGACTTCCTTCAAGCCTTCGTCTAAAAACCACTGATAAGAGTCCTTCTGGACCTCGATCAGGTTGGGCATCTCTAAAACCTCTTTTTGTCTTGAATAACTCATACGCATAACCTTGGTACCGGCAATCGGACGTATTCTGTTCTTTTCCATTGACATTTCACCCCGTTCTTTCAGATTTAAAGCCTATTTTGCGTCGGCAACAATGCAGTATATATAAACGTCAAATTTTATGCATGACAAATAAGCATAGCACCGCACAATAGTGCACTATCCATAATAGCACAATGATAAAATAGCGTCAAGGAATTTTTTTGAATATTTTTGAAAAAATGAATAATCTAGAAAATAATAAATAAGAAAGAACCATGCACCGGCAGGTGCCGGCACATGGTCCGTCATATACTGGTTAAAAATTACTTCAGAGTAACCTTTGCGCCAACTTCCTCAAGCTTCTTCTTGATGTCCTCAGCCTCTTCCTTAGAAGCGCCTTCCTTAACAACCTTAGGAGCTCCGTCAACTACGTCCTTAGCTTCCTTCAGGCCCAGACCGGTTACTTCACGAACAACCTTGATAACCTTAACCTTCTCAGCGCCAACCTCGGTCAGCTCTACGTCGAACTCAGTCTTCTCTTCTGCTGCTTCAGCAGGGCCAGCTGCTGCTACAACAACGCCAGCTGCTGCAGATACGCCGAACTCCTCCTCGCAAGCCTTTACGAGATCATTTAACTCTAATACAGATAACTCTTTGATAGCATCGATTAATTCCTGTGCTGTTAATTTAGCCATTTTAATTTCCTCCATTTGAAATATTTTGATTGATTGTCAATTAGCTGCAATTATTATTCAGCTGCGGGTGCTTCTTCTGCGGGTGCTGCTGCTTCGCAAGCTGCTGCGCCGCCTTTTTCAGCCAGCTGATTCATAACACGTGCAAAATTGGTGATAGGACTCTGTAAGCTGCCAAGCAGTTTGGAGATGAGTACGTCTCTGGAAGGGATGTTAGCGATTGCAGCCATACCCTTAGCATCATAAACAGTACCTTCTACCACACCGGCCTTGATCTCAAGCTTATCAGCAGTCTTAGCGAACTGAGCCAGTACTCTTGCAGGAGCGGTTGCATCCTCGGTAGAGTAAGCCATTGCGCTGGGTCCTTCCAGATACTCGGACAGACCTTCGAACTGTGTACCCTTGAACGCGAAGTTCATCATGGTGTTCTTGTAAACCTTGTAGCTAACTCCTGCCTCACGTAAGCTCTTACGTAACTGGGTATCCTGCTCAACAGTAAGTCCACGGTAGTCTACCAGAACTACAGACTGGGCATCTTTGATACCAGCAGAAATCTCTTCTACTACAGGCTGTTTTAATTCAACTTTTGCCATTTCTTTACCTCCTTATAGATTTTGTGCCGATAAGAAGAATATAAATAGAATCCTGCTCGCAGGATTCTACGCCTGCGGCGAATCGCTTTAGCGATATATTCCACTTCGCCGCAGTGCGATCCTCGCGGAGCGTTTTGCTTTATAGGATAAAATCCTATAAAGTAAAAAAAACTCTCTGTGAAGACACAGAGAGATGATATCATCATACTTATCTCCTCGGCAGGACTTACGCTCGGTCTCCCTTGCACCTGCTGTCTTCGGCATGGTTTTACAACCTCAGATAGAATAGCATAGGAGACTGTGCTTGTCAAGGATTATTTAGTATTTTTTTGCAAAATGTTTTTTTGCAAAAACCGCCTCACTGTAAGCAGTGAAGCGGCTCTTTAGCATTCGTTATCTAATTAGATTAGAGATCAGATTAGAACTTTGCTACGCTAACCTTAACGCCGGGGCCCATGGTGCTGGTCAGAGTGATGCTTCTCAGATACTGACCCTTTAATGCGCTGGGCTTAGCCTTTACGATAGCGTCCATAAGTGCGTTGAAGTTCTCCTGCAGAGCTTCCTCAGTGAAAGAAGCCTTACCAACGGGAACATGCACGATGTTGGTCTTGTCAAGTCTGTACTCGATCTTACCGGCTTTGATATCGTTAACTGCCTTGGTTACATCCATGGTTACGGTACCAGCCTTAGGGTTAGGCATTAAGCCCTTAGGTCCGAGAACCTTACCCAGACGACCTACAACACCCATCATATCAGGGGTTGCTACTACAACGTCGAAGTCCAGCCATCCTTCGTTCTGGATCTTCGGGATCAGCTCTTCGCCGCCAACATAATCAGCGCCTGCTGCTTCAGCCTCGTTGATCTTATCGCCTTTTGCGAATACCAGAACTTTTACAGTCTTACCGGTTCCGTTAGGCAGTACAACTGCGCCACGGATCTGCTGCTCAGCGTGACGTCCGTCACAACCGGTTCTGATGTGAACCTCGATGGTCTCATCGAATTTAGCAGTTGCAGTTTTCTTAACCAGAGCGATAGCATCGTTAGGCTCATAGAATGTAGCGCGATCTACCAGCTTGGCAGCTTCGGTATATTTCTTACCATGTTTCATTATTTTACCTCCTAGGTTCCAGCGGCAATCTCATTGTCGATTGCCTCCCAAATATTTATAAGTTACTCCTCAACAACAATACCCATGCTGCGTGCAGTACCAGCGATCATGCTCATAGCTGCTTCCAGGCTTGCTGCATTCAGATCCGGCATCTTCATCTCAGCGATCTCCTGAAGCTTAGCCTTGGAAATGGTAGCTACCTTGGTCTTGTTGGGAACGCCGGAACCGGACTTGATGTTGCAGGCTTTCTTTAACAGTACTGCTGCAGGGGGAGTCTTTGTAACGAAACTAAAGCTTCTGTCTGCATATACAGTAATAACTACGGGAATGATAAGATCTCCCTTGTCTGCTGTTCTTGCGTTGAACTGCTTTGTAAATTCAACGATGTTCACCCCGTGCTGTCCAAGTGCAGGACCAACAGGGGGAGCCGGTGTTGCTTTGCCGGCAGGGATCTGTAACTTGATATATCCTTCTACTTTCTTTGCCATTGTGGCACCTCCTATAATGTGGTAATTCGGCGCAGGCTGCCTTGTTGCTTGCCTCCTGCTCCCACTGGAACGTTGCCGTTCCTTTTGTGCTGCCTCTCTCAGGCCCTTGCGGATCCGAGAGTTTATATTTTATTCCGAATATCTCCGGAAGAAAATATCTTTGTAAGCTTTCTTAAAGCTTTCTGACCTCTGCAAAGCTGATTTCCACAGGGGTCTCTCTTCCAAACAGTTCTACATTGATCGTAGCTGTCTGTTTGCCATAGTCCAGTTTCTGCACCACGCCGACAGTATCTTTCCATACTCCGGCCACAACAGCAATGCTGTCGCCCTCGCCAAAGTCGATCGATACATTTTCGGTCTTAATGCCCAAAGGCTTCATCTCAGCTTCTGTAAGAGGTACAGGTTTACTTCCGGGACCTACGAATCCGGTCACGCCACGGGTATTACGAACAACATACCAGGTATCATCGTTCATTTCCATATTAAGAAGTACGTATCCGGGGAACATCTTCTTGGATACCGTCTTGCGGGCTCCGTCCTTCAGTTCCACCACATCCTGCATAGGGACTCTTACTTCAAGAATCTGTTCTGCCAGATTCTTGTTGTTCTCTATGGTCTTCTCGATATTGGCTTTGACCTTGTTCTCATATCCTGAATAGGTATGGACTACATACCATTTTGCCTCTGCCATACAATCACCCTCGCTCTATAATGATGTTAAGAAGTTTACGCCGTACTGAATAAAATAATCCAGCACCGCAATAATCACACCAACTACAACTGAAATTGCAACAACCGCTACGGATTGCTTCAATGTGGATTGTCTGTCCGGCCATGAAATTTTCTTAAATTCAGCTTTTGCGCCTTTGAAGAAACTGGGGCGCTTCTGTTTTTCTGCGGAATCTCCCATTTCGACCTCCCATGCTAGAACGGCTGATTATTTGGTTTCTTTGTGCAATGTATGTGTTTTGCAGAATCTACAATACTTCTTGGTTTCCATTCTATCAGGATGAGTCTTCTTATCCTTGGTAGTATTGTAGTTACGCTGCTTGCACTCGGTACATGCTAAAGTAATTTTTGTACGCATTTTTCTACCTCCACGTGTTTTCTGATCTCTAAATTTAAGCATAAAAAAAAGACCTAAATCTCATCTCGCTTGGATACTATAACATAATCCTCGGCTTTCGTCAACTGTTTTCCCGAAAATCCAGCTGTTTTTCTTGTTTCTTCTTATTATATATGCTATAATAGCCTCATAAAAGTGGATGACTGTATTTTTTCATAAAATATCCTTGATTACGGAGGAGAAAGGAGATATCTATGGGTGCTGTTCTCAACACGGTATACAACAACTATCTGGCGGCATATTCTCCCAGACAGCTGACGAAGTATGACACACATAAAAAAAGCGAACTCCGCAGCGTATATAATTCCATTGTAAAACTGAACAAAGATGCTCCCTGGTATCTTCCGACCACCAACAAGGACACACAGCACTATGCCGTATCTCTGAAGGAAAATGCCCGTGAGCTTCATAACGCGATCGCACAGCTCGGCGGTCTGGAGCAGGACAGCATGTTCCGTAAAAAAAGTGCTTATTCCACAGACACCGAAGTAGCAGAAGCAGCCTACATCGGTTCCGACGCTTTGACAAGTACTTCTCCGGAATTTGATCTTGAGGTAAAAGAACTGGCCACCCCGCAGGAGAACCTGGGACATTTTCTCCCGGATCTGGCTACCACGCTTTCCCCTGCGACCTACTCCTTTGATATTTCCATCAACGATATGAACTATGAATTCCAGTTCAATATCAACGAAGGAGATACGAACCGCCAGATCATGGATCGTCTCTCACGGCTGATCAATAATGCGGATATCGGTATCCAGGCAAATGTTGCAGAATCCGATTCCCGTTACGCGCTCCGGCTGACCTCTGATGCTACCGGTGTACCGGCCAACAAGGCTTATCATTTCCGTGTAAGTGACGATCACACCAGCAAAGCCTCCGGTGTCGTAGGCAATATGGGGTTGAATTATATCAGCCATCCTGCCGGCAATGCATGCTTCCTGATCAATGGTGAAGAGCGTTCTTCTTCCTCCAACCATTTCACGGTTGGCAAGCTGTTCGATGTACAGATCAAAGCCGTAAGTCCCGAAGATAAGCCGGTGCATATTGGTCTGAAGACAGACACCGAATCCATTACTGACAATATCAACCAGCTGATCGGCAGCTACAATAGCTTCATCCGGTCTGCAGCTTCTTATCTGGAGACCCAGTCCAGAAGCAGACAGCTGGTCCGTGAATTTTCATCAATTGCTTCCCATTACGGCACTTCTCTGGAAAATATGGGAATGCACCTGCAGGATGACGGTATTTTCTCTGTCAACGATGAAAAATTACAGCAGGCAGCGGCATCAGCGGGAAATGATCTATCATCTTTCAGCGTATTGAAGGATTTCAGCAGTTCCCTGTTGCGTAAGAGCGATCAGGTTTCCCTGAACCCTATGGATTATGTAGACAAAAAAATAGTGGCCTACAAAAATCCCGGTCACAATTTTATCAGTCCCTACACCACCAGTGCTTACAGCGGCATGATGTTTAACAGCTACTGCTGATCCCTTCACAGATCAAAGCAGTAGCTGTTTTTTTGTTTGTCTTTATTTTGTTTTTTTCGCCTTGGCCTTGTACTTATCGATCTGTACAAAATCGTCCATCAGTTCCAGGATCTTATCACGTCCCGTCTGATTCAGCTTCACATAATTCTGCATAACACGATTTTCCAAAAGCTGTGCTCCCAGAGATGCATCTCTCTCCAGAGAGGAAAAATCCACAGGATTCAAGCTCAGCTTGTCGCACATTTTGATCACTGTTCCGTACGCCATCCCTTCAATACCGCGCTCAAGAGCTGTTACCAGTGTACTGTAAGGAATGTTCATCTCCATTGCAAACTGTCTGACACTGCGATACTGTCTTAAAATTTCTTTCTTTAAAATCTCCGCCTTAGTCATATTTATTCCTCCGCATATCCTCCATAATTGGTACAGCTATAATATACGATTTTGCGTTTTTCATTTCAAGTTAAAAACAGAAAATTAAGAATTTCGACGAAATTTTAACAATATTTTTATATTTTCTCCAGTTGCTCCAGCCAGATCCGGGCGCAGGCGTCAGACGGCATCCGCAGGTCTCCTCTGGGCGACAATGCCACGCTTCCCACCTTGGGACCGTCCGGCAGACAGGACCGTTTAAATTGCTGGGCAAAGAATCTTCGGTAGAAATTTATCAACCATTTTTTAATGATTTCGTCACTGTATCTTCCCGAAAATGTATCTTTTGCAATCCGGTAGATCTTATCCGGAGCATATCCGCAGCGAAGCATATAATATAAGAAGAAATCATGCAGTTCGTAAGACCCTACCAGATCTTCCGTCTTCTGTGCAATGTTTCCTTCCACCGGCGGGAGCAGTTCCGGACTGACCGGGGTATCCAGCACATCCTTCAATACTGCCGTAAGTTCCCTGTTTTCACAGGTATCCGCATAATAGTCCACCAGATGCCGCACCAGTGTCTTGGGTACACCGGCATTGACGCCATACATGGACATATGGTCTCCGTTGTAGGTGGCCCAGCCCAGTGCCAGTTCCGACATATCTCCCGTACCAATGACCAGTGCATTTTCCTTGTTTGCGATGTCCATCAGCACCTGCGTGCGTTCCCTGGCCTGCCCGTTTTCATAGGTAACATCATGGCATTCCATATCCTGCCCGATATCGGCAAAATGTCTGGTCACAGATTCTCTGATATCCACTTCCCGCAGGGTTACACCCAGAGTCTTCGCCAACAGGCAGGCATTTTCATACGTCCGGTCCGTTGTTCCGAAGCAGGGCATGGTCACTGCTATAATTCCTTTTCTGGAAAGTTGCAGCAGGTCAAAGGTACGTACCGTCACCAGCAGTGCCAATGTGGAATCCAATCCTCCGGAGATTCCGAGGACCGCCGTTTTTAATCCGGTATGCGCATACCGTTTCTTCAGTCCGTATGCCTGAATGGACAAAATATCCTCGCACCGTCTGTTTCGAAGTGCAGGATCCTCCGGCACAAAAGGATGTGCGGCAAATTTACGATCCAAACGGGTCTGCGCAAGCTTTACGGAAAAAGGGACCACGCGGTACTCTTTCTCCGGCTTCTGTCCGAACGTTCCCATTCTTCTGCGTTCATTCACAATTCGAAGCACATCCAGATCCGCATATACAATTCCGGAAGAGAATCGGGATGACTGTACAAGCAGCGTACCATTCTCCGCGATCAGGTCATGTCCTCCGAATACCAGATCCTGGGTGGATTCTCCCTCTCCTGCGGAAGTATAGATATATCCGCACAGGAGTCTTGCGCTGGCAGATTTTACCAATAACATGCGATAGTCATCTTTGGAGACGGTCTCATTGGATGCAGAGAGGTTTGCGATCACCGTGGCTCCCGCAAGTGCATGAGATGTGGAAGGAGGTTCCGCCACCCACAGATCCTCGCAGATTTCACAGCCGATCACCAGTTCCGGAAGTTCTGTGCAGCGAAACAGAAGGTTTATTCCAAAGGGAATTTCCCGCCCGGATAATTGATATTCCGTTACAGTCTCCTCCCCGGGAGTGAAATGTCTTCCCTCATAAAATTCTCCGTAGGAAGGAATGTTTTTCTTCGGGATCATTCCCAGGATATCTCCGTGATGTAATACCGCCGCAACATTGTATAACCGGCCGTCTTTCTCTATCGGAAGTCCCACCAGTATCACGGCATCCATTTTTGCAGTCTGCGCCGTGATCCGAAGCAATGCTTCCTTTGCCTCTTCCAACAACAGGTTCTGAAGAAACAGATCCCCACAGGTATACCCCGTGATACACAGTTCCGGAAATACCACTATTTTTGCTCCATGGGAGACCGCTTCCTCCATCTGTTCACAGATCACCTGTGCATTATAAACCGGATCCGCCACCCGGATCGCCGGTGTGGCGGATGCTGCTTTGACAAATCCCTGTTTCATAGGCTTCCTCGCTTTACTGAATCAATCCCGAATCATTTCCTTTAATTCATCCACGGTAAAGTTATAGTTTTTATTACAAAAATGGCAATTCACTTCTATCTCTTTGCCATCATCGATCATAGACTGCAATTCTTCTCTTCCAATACTGATCAGCGCTTTTCTCACACGGTCTTTGCTGCAATTACAGAAAAATTCCACCGGAAGTGTATCCGTAACTTCCAGATCCATTCCCTCCAGCAGAACACCCAGCATTTCCTCCGGTGTCTTGCCGGCATCCAGCATTGTGGTGACGGAAGCAAGATTTTTGATATTCTCCTCCAGCTTACTGATCGTCTCCTCCTCTGCAAAAGGCATCAACTGCACAATAAAACCGCCGGCCTGTCTTACGGTATTATCTCTGTTCATCAGCACTCCCAATCCCACAACAGAGGGAACCTGCTCAGATACTGCAAAATAATAAGTCAGATCCTCTGCGATCTCACCGGTCTGAAGATCCGTCTGTCCCACATAGGGGTCTTTCAGGCCCATGTCGCGGATCACGCTCAAGACACCGGCGCCCACTGCACCGCCCACATCCAGTTTGCCCTGGGCATTGGCAGGCAGGATCACATCCGGCACATTGGCATACCCCTTCACATGTCCGTTCCTATCCGCAGTCACCGTCAGTCCGCCGATAGGACCGTCTCCTTTGATCTGCAGGGTGATCAGTTCATCGTCTCCCTTCAGCATACTGCCCATCATAACCCCGGCACTGAGAAGTCTTCCCAACGCTGCCGTAACCACGGGGCTTGTATTATGTGCCGCCCGTGCAGTCTCCACTGTCTCTCTTGTAGTGCAGGCGAATGCCCGGATCTGTGCATTTGCTGCAGTTGCACGTACCATATAATCTTTCATTTATTTCACGTACCTTTCTGTCGGCAGCTCCTTTTGCTGCTCTTTTGCTACAATATATACTCTCTCGCTGGTCGCCGTTGCTGCCTCTCCGGTATCGGAATCCATGATTTCGAGGACATTAAGTCCGGCCTGTTCCAACAGCGCCCTCATCTGTTCCGCAGTATATCCACGTTGCAAATGTGTCTCAGTGAATCTGCGGAAAATATCTTCCTCTTCCTGCACGAAAATGGTGAGATCATACTCATTGATCTCCTCTTCGGGATCGTAATAATTCTCCCAGATAAAACTGCAATCCTCTCTGTTCTCCGCAATAGTGGTATTACCAATGACTTCCCGGTATTTGTAGACGGTATTAAAATCAAAGATAAATACCCCGCCGGGATAGAGATAATTGTTCACCAGCCGGAATACCTGCAAAAGTTCCTCTTCTTCCAAAATATAATTGACGGAATCACAGACGCTGATCACCGTACCCACGGTAGAATACAGATCCAGCTCCCGCATATCCTGATGCAGATAAAGGATCTCCGAACCACTCTCCGCTTTTTTATCCATGGCAATATTCAGCATTTCTTCAGAATTATCCAAGCCGATGCAGTCATAGCCTTTTTGATACAGCATTTCCGTCAACGTACCTGTGCCGCAGCCCAGATCCACCACCAGATTACGCTCGGAATCCAGAATTCCCTCCGCATCCCGCTCCGGCTTCGACACTCCATAGGCTGCGATCAGCCGGTTCAGACGTTCGCACCACATTTCATAAGGGGTATTGTCCATGAGTTCATCATATACTCTTGCAAAATCGGTATAAATCTCTTCTGTGTTTTCCATAGCTACAGCATCTCCGTTTTCTTAAAAAATAGTCCCAAGTGCCCCGAACACTCCCATGCTGAGCAGTCCCATGATCACACCTGCCAGAACAACACCACACATTACAGCTATTACGCTGGACTTAAAGTCCATGTCTAACAGACTGGCTGCCAGAGTTCCGGTCCATGCACCGGTTCCGGGAAGCGGAATTCCCACAAACAGAAGCAGTGCCACGAACAGACCTCTTCCGGCCTTCTCCTGCAGCTTCTGTCCACCCTTGTGGCCTTTTTCCAGACAAAAAGTAAAGAACTTACCGATGACAGGCTTGTCTGCACCCCACTCCAATACTTTTCTCGCAAAAAAGAAAATAAACGGCACAGGAAGCATATTGCCCAGGATGCATACAATATAGCTGGGAAGCAGCGGCAGATTCATTCCCACCGCAATGGGAACAGCGCCTCGAAGTTCAATCAACGGAACCATAGATACCAGAAAAATGATCAAATACTTTTTTAACATGTGTTTACTCCAATTCTTTTATTTTTTAATTATACCCTCTTTTCCAGATATTCTTTCAGAAAAGCGATCAGACGGTCCATTTCCTCATCCGTACCGACCGAGATACGCAGGGAGTTGGAAATGCGGGGTTTGTTCCAGTGTCTGACATAAATATCCGCCTCTCGAAGTGCCCGGAACAATTCTTCTGCCGGAACTTCCTTATGAGAAGCAAAGATAAAGTTTGCCTTGGAATCCGGGAAAGTAAATCCCAGGCTCGTCAGTTCCTTTTTCACCCGCTCTCTCGTAGCTATAATTTTAGCCGTGGTTGCTTTAAAATAAGTATCATCCTTCACTGCTTCCACGCCCATTACCTGCGAAGGCAGGTTCATGGTGTAGGAGTTAAAGGAAAACTTCACGTCATTCAGATAGTGGATCAGTTTCTCGTTGCCGATGCAGAAACCGATACGCATTCCCGCCATAGCTCTGGACTTGGAAAACGTCTGAACGACCAACAGATTTTCGTATTTTTTAAGTAACGGCAGTGCACTTTTGCCACCGAAATCCACATAAGCCTCGTCCACGATCACTACCACATCCGGATTTGCCTGCAGGATCTCCTCAACTGTTTCCAGAGATTCCTCCACGCCGGTAGGAGCGTTGGGATTCGGGAAGATGACACCGCCGTTAGGCTGTTTATAATCTTCCGGATGGATATGCCAGTTTTCATCCAGTGCACAGGTGCGATATGGGATCCGGTACAGATCTGCCCATACATCATAAAAAGAATAGGTGACGTCCGGGAACAGTATCGGCTTACCACTGTTAAAAAAAGTCATAAAAGCCATAGACAATACATCGTCCGAACCGACTCCCACGAATACCTGCTCCGGTTTTACATCATAATATGCTGCCAGGGCATCCACCAGTGGCTGGGCATTTGAATCCGGATATAATCTGAGTGCTGCACTCTCCATATTTTCCGCCGCTTTCCGTACCCCAGGTGCGGGAGGATACGGGCATTCATTTGTATTTAATTTAATCATATTGGGCCGGTTCGGCTGTTCCCCTGCCACATAAGGAACTACCTTACGTACATTTTCTTCCCATTTCATAATTTCACTCCTCACTCCTGCTATTCAACTCTTCCCGATAGCTTGCTGCCTGTTCCGAAAGTCCCAGGCGATCATAGCATCGGACCAGTCCCTCCAGCGGTTCTGCCCCGGAAGTCCTTAGTGCCAGTACCGGCTGCGTTTCATATACCGCATTGTAGTACCAGATGACCGCTTCCTCCAAGTCCCCGGATGTCTCGTAGAAATGCCCCAATTCGCAGCAGATCTCCGAGCAGCCGTCTCCGGCGATCACCTTCGAGGTGTATTTAAAAAAGCTCACCGCATCTCCCCGCAGTCTTGCCGCTTTTGCTGCCACACAACAGCCTTCCGTGATCTCATCTCCGCTTCTGTCCGGAGAAGCCACCTGCGCCTGAAAGTAGTTCTCTGCCTTCAGAAAATCCCTGTCCGCTCCACCCAGGAACAATTCTCTTGCATACATTCCATACAACCTTCTGGAAAGCTGTCTTCCTGCTGCGATCTGTTTACGGAAATTGGCAATATCCCTGCCTGCATGATTCTGCTCCGGCATATGGGTGATCACAATATCACTGTCATAGACAACCGGTTCCAGCCGGATCATTTCATGAATTGGTTCTTCCCATATAAAATTTCTCAGTCTCTTAAACAGCTTTGGCCGGTATTCTTCATCAAAATTATAAACTGTACCGTTGTGCAGCTGGTTGCCGTATTTCATCTGTACAATTTCAATTTCGGGAAGAAGCGTTTCTTTTAACGCCTGAAACCTTGCCCGGTTCTCTTCCGAGAGAACCTCATCCGCATCTGCGGAATAAATATACTCACAAGTTGCCTTGGAAAAAGCAAAATTCCTCGCTGCACTGAAATCATCGATCCATGTAAAATCATAGACCCGATCCGTGTATGTCTGTGCGATCCGTCTGGTCGCATCCGCAGAGCCTGTATCCACGATGATGATCTCATCCACCAGATCTTTTACGCTGTCCAGACATCTTGCCAGGATCCGTTCTTCATTTTTCACGATCATGCATAAAGAAATTGTGATCATCTGCATTCACCGTTCCTTTATAACATCTTATAATACCTTAGATAAAAATTCCTGTAATCTGGGACTCTGCGGATTGGTGAAAAATTCCTGAGGAGTATTCTCCTCCACAATATTTCCGCCATCCATGAAAAGCACTTTTGTACCTACTTCTCTGGCAAATCCCATTTCGTGCGTTACGACCACCATTGTCATACCGCTCTCCGCCAGTTCCTTCATAACTTCCAGAACTTCTCCGACCATCTCCGGATCCAGTGCGGAAGTCGGTTCATCGAATAGCATTACTCTTGGATTCATGGCAAGAGATCTTACAATGGCGATTCTCTGTTTCTGTCCGCCGCTGAGGGATGCGGGATAAGCATCTGCTTTTTCCTCCAGTCCTACACGTTTTAACAGTTTCAGAGCATTTTCCTTTGCTTCTTCTTCGCCCATCAGTTTTAACTTCACAGGCGCCAGCGTAATATTATTCATGATCGTAAGGTTATTGAACAGATTAAAATGCTGGAACACCATTCCCATATGCTGACGGACTTTATTAATGTCAATCTTGGGGTCTGTGATATTCTGTCCGTCGAACCATATTTCGCCGCTGGTAGGTCTCTCCAGCAGGTTCAGGCAACGTAAAAATGTACTTTTGCCGGATCCGGAGGGACCCACAACTACGATTTTTTCACCGGGATGAATATGATAACTTACCCCTTTTAACACCTGATTATCTTCAAAGCTTTTATGCAGATCTTTAACGATTATCACTCTTACGCAGTCTCCTTTCCAGTTTTGCAAGCAGGATGGACAATACCTTGGTCAATACAAAATAGATGAAGGCAATACCAAGCAGCGGTGTAAATACATCGAACAGCTTGGAAGTCATCTGATTGGCCACACGGGTAAGATCGCTCATTCCTACATAACCCACAATAGATGTCTCCTTGATCAACACGATAAATTCGTTGCCCAGCGGAGGCAGAATGCTCTTGAATGCCTGAGGAATAATGATATAACGCATGGTCTGGAATTTATTCAATCCCAGGGATCTTCCCGCTTCCATCTGTCCTTTATCCACCGCCAGAATTCCCGCTCTGACGATTTCTGCCACGTATGCTCCGGAATTAATACCGAAAGTCAGGCTGGCAATCAGAACACTGTTTTTGCAGGTAGCCAGAATACCGGACCACATGATCAGCAATTGGACCGTGGTAGGCGTACCGCGGATAATATCAATATAGGCGCTCGCAATACGGGATGCTATAGTCTTCGAACCGTTTTTTCTCGTAGACAATTTTAAAAATGCTGCAATCGTTCCAATCAGGATACCAAGCAGTGCCGCAAAAAAAGAAACCTCTAAGGTTACTCCCAGGCCTTTCAGATAAAGCTTCCATCTGTCAGCTTCAATGAAGGCTGCATAAATATGTTGCCAGATATTTTGCATGTTATTTCCTATGCCTTTCTTGTAAATGTATAAATTTCCATTACCTACCTTAATATAGCAAAAAGAAGAGAATGGCACAAGCCATTCTCTTCTTTTTTCGTGTATATTTTGTATAAAAATTACTCTCCGATGTACTGAGCTACCAGAGCATCAAAGGTACCATCTGCCTTAAGGTCTTCCAGTGCCTGATTGATCTGATCTACCAGTTCGCTTCCCTTGGGAAGTGCAATTGCATATTCTTCGGTCTCGAAACCGAACTCTGCACCATCGATAATCTTAACCTTGCCTTCGAACTTCGTGTTGAATACTTCTGCAGGGTTCTTGTCGATGATAACCGCATCTACTCTGCCGTTTACCAGATCGTTGACAGCATCGATGGCTCTGTTATAGGTCTGTGCAGTAACACCTTCAATGTCCTCGGAAAGGAACATTCCGGTAGTACCCAGCTGGCTGCCGATCGTCTTGTTCTTCAGATCATCAGCGGTTGCAATATCGGAATCTGCCGGTACGATGACGAACTGTACAGCCTCGTAATAAGGATCAGAGAAATCCACCTGTTCCTTACGGTCGTCGGTAACGGTCATGCCTGCGATAGCACCATCAATTCTGTTGCCAATAGAGCTTACCAGAGAATCGAACTCCATGTTCTCTACCTGGACTTCCATGCCCAGCTTCTCACCTACTGCCTTGATCAGAGCGACATCAAATCCATCGGGTTCTCCGTCATCACCAACATACTCAAAGGGAGGGAACTCAGCATTTGTACCGAATACCAGTACGCCGCCCTCTGTCTTATCGGCTGCTTCCGTTGTTGCAGCAGCTTCCGTTGTTGCGACAGCAGTCTCTGCCACACTGCTTTCAGCAGCCTGAGAACTCTCATTGGTTGCGGAATCAGAACCACAGCCTGTCAGCATTGCTGTGCACATTACAGTTGCAAGTAACATTGCGATTGCTTTTTTCATAATATTTTCCTCCTGTCTGTGTTTTGGAAACCACTATGGTTTCTAAACTTTAGTTACTATAGCACTTTTTAAAAAGATACGCAACTGTTTATGCATAAATATACGTTGTTCTAAAAACACTTTCGAGGAACGTTACGGAAAAAAATGCTGTGATAATATAAGGAATAAACGGCTGTGGTTCGCGCAGTCTGCCTCTTGGAGTGACATTTCCCCGAAACAGCTGCACGATTGTCAATAACACGACTGAGAGGAACATCTGCAGCAGAAACCCCACCATTCCGACTGCATTTCCGCACTCCGCCAAAGCACAGACCGAAAATGCATGACAATCCGCTTTTCCGTACATTCTGCTGAATAGAAGCTGCTGCAGCATGACAAACACCAGTACAGCGACGATACCAGAAAATTCTCCGCCCGCCGTCATTCCCAGGATTCCGGCCCACGGGAGACACCACCACCATACATAATTATACACCCAGCAATTTCTACGATCCATGTACGCTGCACTCAGAAGGCCTCCGGCCAGCAGACAGCCGGCCAGCAGTCTGAGATTACTCACGACCCACCCGTATTCTGTGCATTGCTCCGAATAGTTTACGGTCATCGCACCAAACACAGTCATGACATACATGAAAATCCTGTCACTTCCGTACCATTTTTCTTTATTCCCGTCAACATTCAGCAGCCACTTTGCACTGCCTGAAATGATGATCGTCGCAAGTACTATTTTCCCCATGTCATCACCTCAGTCTGGTCCGCAGGTCCTCCAATACACTGCCTTTTACCCCGATCACGCTAATTCCGGGATGGTCCTCAAGCTTTTTATCTCCCTTATATGCCTTCACCGTAACTTCAAAATTCTCGTTTTCAGGAGTATACAAAGGCACCATAAACTGTAACTGTTCCGTAATACGATATCCCGGCTTGTCCCTATAGTCAAAAATACGATTCAGCTCCGGGCACAGATCTGTCATTTCTTTGGGGAAGATCACTTCCACACGATCCGCATATCCCCAGACCGTAAAAGTCAAGATACCGCTCTCACCGCAACGGAAGGCTGCATCCTGTGGCTCCCGTATTCTGATAATGTCAGCCTCCAATCCGAATTCCGTCGTTCCTTCGGATATTTCCGTTTCATTTCCCACCTGATCGCATGCATATGCAAACACAGTAAAGTCTCCGCTGAACAGAGCATCATCTTCTGTGATTTCCATCCGTATACTGCCATCTGCATCCGGATGATATGTTTTACTTACAGTATTGTCTGTATTTTGTATGTTCACATAAAACTCCTTCACTCCACTGACAGCATCACTAGCCGTTATTGTTACATTCACCTTTCCGTCCCGCCTGTCGATCAGTTCCCTGTTCTCCAGCATTTCCATTCCATAGATCACCGGCGGCTCTCCATCCGCGATCAGAGTAATCTTATTTTTTTCATCCAGTTCATGAAGCGAATAGATTTTACCTGCAACGGAATCGGCCTCTGCAATGGGAATTACTTGTATCCTCTGTCCGGACCGGTCCCCTGTGATCGTAAATTTTTGTACACCGGTAAGACTTTTACCTGAATCTGAGCGAACAGTAAATGAATACGGATATTGCTGTAATACTGTGGTTCCTTCCGTAGCATAAATTAAACCTTCAGCATCTGTGCGGACAGTTTCCACAGCTGTATCTGACGAAGGCGTACGGATAATATTCCGGGCTATTGTCCCTTCTTGTGTCCTTGTCTCATAAATTGTCTCATTCAGCTGATATTGCAAAGAGGCCACCCCTTTCAGATATGCCTGATGCTTTAATGTGATCGGAGTTCTTCCGTCAGCGCGTACATACCAGCACCTTTCTTCCGATGACGGAGCTACATTTCCGTCTTCTCCTTCCGGAATCAGCTGGCCGGTATAAATCTTCCATAGCACCTCTGTTTCTTTGATGATGAAATGTGTTGTAGCTCCTATATTTCCGGCAACATCTACTGCTGCCACATGGAGATACTTCGTGATTTTGTCAGCTGTCACATTTGTATGCGGTTCTGTGTTGAAATGTCCGTTAACTTTCGTTACATTCGTATCTTTTGCGTCATCTGCAACCAGATAATATCCTGCAATCCCACTGGTCAATCTGTTTTGTGTAATATTCGATTCACAAAGCCGTACTGTACTTCCGGTCAGATATGATTCTGCCTTGTGATAATATACCGTTCCGTTGTCCTTCGGCTCCTGCCAGGTAACACGTACGCGTTTTTCATCTATTGCCTCATAAATCGCTTCTGCCGGTATTTTATCCGGCAGTGCAAAATCTGTTGCCACAATACCTTTTAAATGTGATGTTTCCTGATATCCTACCATTTGGGATCGAATCTCCACGCTTCCGTTACCTCTGTTATTACCGCTCAGGCTTTCAAATATTTGTACACAATCCTCATTCACATAGTTGCTTCCTCCATAGGCCGGTTTAGACGACAGCACCTGACCTTCCGTATATCCACAAATCGATGTCATTCCGCCGGTGAAATTCAAACCGGTAAGAGATGATGAAAACCAGGCATTGCTGCAATCGTGATAAAATTTAAAGTGCAAATATACTTTTGTAGTTCCCTCCGGCAAGTTAAAGTGAAATGTTCCTGAAAATTTACTTGTGCCCGGAGCTCCACCCCAGGAGCCATCCTCATTCTGCCACGAAGAGTTTGGTGTCTCACCCAAAGCATACACTGCATCCCGGAAGCTTCCGGATAGAATGATTCTTCCCGCCTGATTCAAAATACAATATTCTGATCTGTTCAGCGAAAATCTGCACCCATTCCCCCAACTGTCAGCATATACAGATACATTTAATTTTGTATTTCCCCTGGTATCAATCCCCTGATATCCGCTGGTATTCCATCCATCTGCGGCCCAATGAGGCCGGGACCAGCCTGCTCTGATAACATGGTAGGTGTTGTTATCATCCGTCGTATGCCCTCCGACACTGGTGGCGGTATATGTATTACTGTAGGAATCGTTAGCATACACAAAATGCTGCCAATTTCCGAAAGCCGGCGTATAAGAAGCATCCCGATAGCATTCGTTCGTATGGTGATGAACGATTCTCTCCCCGGCACTTCCTCCCAGGTATCCGGCACCGCCACCAGCCATTCCATCCTGTCCGTCACTGTTTTCTGTCACTCCCGCCATACTTCCTCCGGCACCTCCGTTTCCGGCAGGAGATGCACCACCGCCTCCCCCGGCGATCAGCAGAATCCCTTTGCGGTCCGACACAACGCTTGTCTTCCCGCCTCCATTTCCGTAATCTGTGGCGCTGCCACCTCCGTTCACGCCATCCTGACCGCCTACAAAACAGGTAAGCTTCTCTCCCTGTTGCAGCCAGAACGTACCCGTAACGCTCCCTCCGTATCCTCCACTGTTTGACTCATAATTTTGTCCTTGGGCCCCCTTCGCCGTTATCGTATAGAGACCTGTATACGGAATAAGGAATGTTTTTTCTTTTCCTGCATATTCCTCCTTTTTGTTCACCTTCGCTGCATTACTGATATCGTCTGCCGTATTCACTCTGATCCAGGCACCATTCTCCCGTTTCTGAAACAGAAGATACGATTTGTCTTTTTGATCCGCCTGCGACCATGTCAGATCTACGGCTCCTTTTCCCTTGTTGGCTCTGTAATTGTCCGTCGATTGCAACTGCAATGTCACCCAATGAGCATACAATGTCAGTGAGGCGGAGGGGATGATCCTGTCCCCCGGAGCGCCCGCCGGCTTCGTAAAACTTGTATCATAATACCATCCGCCGAACGACCAGCCTTCTCTGGATGTGGCCGGCAATGTGACCGGATCCGGATGATATACTGCTTTTACCGTATCCGTATGTCCGTCTGCTGCGGGAAATATATAACTCCCCCCGTCTATCTGTCCCCGGAATGGCAGGATCCTCATCCATTCTTCGAAATGATTAGTCCCCCTGACCGGTGCCACCGGCGTACCTCCGTTGGTCTCAAACTTTATAAGACAGCCTTCCGGTGGTTCTATATGTGCTTCCTGCAATGCATATTTTTTTTGATACTCCCCTGTAACTGAAAAAACACTTTCTCCGTTATAGCTTCCTCCTGCTGCATCTATCTTCAAAGTACTTTTACAGGGACGCCATTGTGCGTAGAGAATCACCGTGCCGTTGTCTTCCTCCGTCCATGTGGTCCTGTCTTTGTAATCAGCCGTAGACAGATTGTATATTTCTGCACGATCCCCATAAGAGATACCGCTTCCGTCCGGCCTGGTATTCCATCCGGTGAACACATATCCGATCCGGGAATAATTATTTACCACAAGATGTGTGACCGGCGTTACTTCTTTTCCCTCATAAAGTACAGCATTATCATACATATGATAGCTTTCTTCCATAAAGCCATGGCAGGACTCAGCATTTGCATCATAGGTAATCCTATACTGATTGTTTGAGATTGTCTTACATCGGTGTGGTGAAAATGTAACTCCCTGTTCCAGATTACTACAAAACGGACACAAATAATAATAGGTCACAGGGTTTTCTTCGCTACCCAGATCCATATACTGTATCGTCTCCGCCGCTTCCCTGCTCATATAAATATTCCACCATTCTATCGGTTCTCCGCAATCCGCACACAACGGCTTCCAGCCGGAATAATAATACCTATGACATTTTTTCATGCCGAACGAAATACCATGCCATCCGGGGGGTGCTCCATATGCATTATGAATACATTGTGCACCGCGCAAAACAACCTGCCATGCCCCTATGGGTACTTCCCCTCTCCGGCTGGATCTGTAATAATGTTCTCCCTCCTGTAATGCCTCCAGGGAAGATTTGATTCCGGTATACACTGTCGTTGTTTCGTTTTCGTCATACCATTTATAGTTCCGGTCCCCAGCACAGGTTGTCCATGCTTTCCCGTCCGGGCTGAATGATACATAACTGCTGTTGTAAATCGTCTTTTTTTCGGAGGCCTGTACATGCCCGCCCGGAAGCAACAGCACAATTCCCAGTGCAATTCCCATGATGCTGTACATGATGCTGTACAAAGCACAGCGTATTTTCTCCGTCATGCCGCTTCTCCTTCCTGGTGTATCCCGGGGCACTGTCAATCGCAGACCTTAACGACTCTGAGCGATCCTTTTGCCAGATTTCTGTAAAAATCATCTACTTTACCGTTGTCCATGTAAACATTGATCCTCTGCGCAGGAGTCGTTGTATCTCCACTGTCTATCGCATTTCCGTTTTGGTCGAAAACCTGCTGCACGAACAAATTCTTCCAAACCGGCTTTTCTTTGGCTGTTTCTTCTTTATCAATACAATAAATATGAATCCTGTCCCCCGCTCGCAGGACTCCTCCCACTGCCTGATACAGATCTTCCGCACGAAATCCGGCAATTACAGCTTCTTCCATCTCTCCGGTAATCTGTTCTTCACTTTCCAGCATTCCCCGGGTCACAACACTGCCTTTTTCAATCCGGTGTACCGCTATTCTGCCTGTGATTTCATCCATATTCTTTATTGCCGTGTCCGGTACGATCTTTCGGTCGATCTCCACCGTCTGTACATAATTCAGGATGTTGTCTTCCGTGATGCTTTCTCCCTTCGGGAGATCGTCGATCGTTACACAGACTGTGATTTTCTCATACTCTGCCAGAACCTTTTTTTCTGCCTGAAGCATTATGATAAATACTGCTGCCGCCGCTATGAATGCCGCCAGAATACTCCCATTCCATATTTTATTTTTTGTGTTTTTACTCATTTCCCGTAACTTTATTTTCTGTAATTTCATTTTTCTTCTCCCTGTTGTCATTTCTTATAACATCTACCAGTTTTCCCTTATGAGCCATCACGCGTGTGCCCAGAAATCCTTCCACAGGATAAGCGATCTCACTGTACACACCGGTTTCTTCAATCAGCTGACCGTTCGGTGCATGAACATTTCCAACATTTCCGCTCCATACAGATACCGTTCCATCCCGATCTCTCTGCCATATCTCTACCAGATCGGACGTGACATTGTAGATTGTGTAATTCTGTATTTCCACCTGTCCAGAGATCATTCTCCGGTTCTGTGCCATAAAATGATTATCCAGTCCGAGATTTTCTCTCAGTGCATGACAGTACCTCTCATATGCCTGTTCGGGATCTGTTATGAGTACTTTTTGCGTAATGCCGTATTCTTCTATATCGATGACAGCCGAGGCCAGATTCGACAATGCCAGGGCATCTTCCATATACATGGCAGATTCTCTGTACAAAGCAACCTGCAGCTGCATACATAACAGTATTGCCAAAAACAATATCAGGAACAGTCCAAGCACCCAGGAAGCCTGCCCCCGTTCTCTAGTTTTTCGCTGTAGATACTCTTTTTTCATAAATTTCATAAGTTTCCTCCAGCCGGCCATGAATCTGCAATACAACGTCATTTCCGTATCCCGCCGGATTTAATGTACTTCCCTCATAATCAATCCCTGTTATCCCCAGCTTCTCCAGTTCTGCGGTCAGCTGCGTCTGATCCTGAGCTGCCAGATAGCCGACCGTTTCCATCTTGAGCAGATAACATCGTGCCAGCTGGCCCACTTCCGCCTTTTTGGCAATCAACTGTACATTTTCCATATAACTTATCATTACCGCGGTGAGTGCCAGGATGCACAGTCCCATTGTCAGTATTTCTCCTACGTTTCCGGCTTCTTTTTTTCGTCCTGTCATACACTCTCCTGCCTTATACACCGGTGAGAATATCTGCCGCTTTTGTCTGCATTGCCGTCACGATCGTCTGTATAAACGTTGTCAGACTGTCTTTCATGACCACACACAGCAACAATGCAATAATGCATAGTCCGACTGTCACCAGAATCCCATCGATTCCCGGTTCTCTGCTTAAGGCATGTTTTTTAATTCCGCTCACAATCTTTTCCCAATTTCCATGTTTTTTCTCTTTCATTTTATTTCGTTCCTTTCGTATTTTAATATTTTGTATTTTTGTTTTTTCATTGGCCGGCTGTTTAGAATTTCACTGCCGCACGGAGCATATATCCCACACAGGCATACAAAATCACTCCCAAAGTCGCGCCCAGCATCCCCAACTGGTAAAATGTAATGCTGCGGTCCAGTGCATTTTTCTGATGATTTAGAACTGTTATCTCCATATCCTTCAGCTGTTCTCCCATATCTCCCAGGAGTTCCACAGCTTGTCCGGATTCCCCCGCCTGGATCAGCGTGATGCACAATGCATCAATTTGCCGGTTATCAAACTTTCCCTGAAAAGCTGACAAAGCCGTCATAAGATCAGACTGCATTACAAGATCCCCCGCCAGTTCTATCAGGGCCTGTTGCAGGCGCCGTCCTTTCACACTCTGACAACATTCCGTCAAAGCATCCGCGACATAAATACCGGCACGGATCTGTACCTCCAATGCCTGATAGATCAGCTTGATCTCCGTCAACATATTGCGATTATCCCTCTCATTCATATATATCAACAGCAGTTCCGGCAGAAAATACAGCACCGTTGCTGCCAAAACAGCGTATCCGCATCCGATTTTCAACAGACTGATCGCCCCCAAAAAAGCCAGTACGATTCTACCTGTTAAGTACTTCATGGGAGTAATCGTTTTTCCAAAATGATATTTTGCTCCGTTACGGATCAATTTTCTCTCTGTCTTTTCCGCCCAGCCGGTATAGCCTTTGCTTTCCCGTATCATTCCCGTAAATTCCTCCATGGTGTGCAGCAGGATTTCCGGTGTTTTACTCCTTCCCAGACGAAAAACAAACACTCCGCCGAAGACAGCTCCCAATATCTGCGGTATCCAAATAGTTTTCCAGTACATTCTCTCATTCTCCTCACATTTTGGTATCTACACAACATTTGTGTTTATCTTCGAAACCCATATACCTTGCGCAGGAACAATCCAAATATGATCCCATAGATTCCCAATGCCAGGTGTCCGGGTAACGTATCTGTTACGATCTTCCAGACAGATACATCGATCAGACGATCCACTGTCATCAGAGCGAATACTGACATTGCCGCCAGCAGTCCCATATTGATCGCTGCTTCCCTCAGCATTCCTTTTCGTTCCTCCTCTGTCCTAAGATATTCCCGCACAGAACGTCTGCTACTGTCTACCAGTGTTGTCAGATCTGCCATGTAACGTATACTGATCTCCAGATTTCTGGCAAGTTCTTTGAACTTCGGATGTTCCACCTTTTCCGCCATTGCCAGCAGTGCCGTGGAGGAATTTCCCGTCATCTGTGCCTCATAGGCGCATTCCTCCATCACTCCTTTCAGTGGCTCTTCCATATATTTACTCACCTGCCCCAGGACACCGGTGATCTCCCCGGCAGTCAGGCTGTAATTTCCCAGGAAATTCAGGCACTTTAAAATATTGTCATTTACCGACCGGTATTCCAAGAAACGAAAGGTGTTCAGGAGAATCATCTCGACAGCCATTGTGATCATCAGATACAAAAGTGAAGTTATCATTTTGCACCCAAGCACCTGTGTCCCTCCGAAGACAGCCGCAATCAGCAGTACATTTCCGGCAACCCATTTTTCTGCTGTAAAATGGGGCATTCTTCTGCGCAATCCGCTGTACCGTAAAACCTCTTCTATCCTGTACCAGACATTATTTTTTTGTTGAAATTCCATCAGACGGTGCCGGTTCTCTACTGCTCTCAGTTGTGACGCACGATCCATTCCTTCCCTGGTCCGGTGCAACAGCTCCCATAGCTTCTCCAGCCACCTCATCCGGCCAAACAGAAGCAAAAAGCCCATAAATAATAAACAGACAATCCATACGTATATGATCATAAGTTCCTCCTGTGTAATGATCAAAACAACCTCTCATATTCCAGATTCTCTTTCTCTGCGTTCCAGCCCAGGCAGGCAAATATTTCCTTGACCCTGTAATGTTCCATGAAGATCAGTGTCTGAAAGCAGTCCATCATTTTCATCAACTCATTGCGTGAGTATCTACTGTCATACATTGCATAATCCACTATTTTCTCCGGAGCTCTGTCAGCGGACGGCGCATGCACTGTAGCGGCACAGATCTGTCCCGTATAAGCTGCATTCAGAAGATACAGTGCCTCTCCGCCCTTCACTTCTCCGATAATGAAAAAATCCACATCCATGGTAAGACCGGCAATGCTGATATGCTTCAGATCATAATTCACTGAACTCTCCGAAGCACCCGGCAGGGAATGTAGAAACATCATATCCGGGTGGAAAAGTGTCGTCAGTTCATCCGCCTGTTGGGCCACCAGTATCGCCATATCATCCGGCAAAGTCTCTTTAAGTGCATTCAGCAGTGTCGTTTTCCCGGAGGAATTACCTCCGCAGATCAGTGTGGACCCCTGCCGGAACCTTTGCACCAGCAGTTCCGCCGTTGCCCTGTCCATCATGTTCTTCTCCACCAGTTGCGCCATCATCGGAAAATTCTTCGGAACTTTACGAATACAGAGATAAGGTTCGCTGTATGTATTCACGATCGGCATGGACAGTGTAAAACGAAATATAAAATCCGGATGACTTTCCGTATCCGTAAATCGCTGAATTGCATTCAGATTCGAAATATTCACCTGATTTCTGGTCGCTATATAATCAATAAACTGTCGATATTCCTTCTCGGAAGCAAAGGCAATGCCTGCATCCATACGTTTCCCCTCTCTCTTGATCCGAATGCAGTCATGGCTGACTACACGGATATCCGAAATACTCCCATCATCCATGAGCGGTGACAATCTGGAATAGCCGAACACATATTGCTCGAATTCTTTTAAAAGATCCGCCTGTTTTTCCACCGGTAAATGATAATTCTGCTCTATGTGTTTCAAAACTTCCCGTAAAAATTGTTCCTTACTCAGAATTCCTTTTTTCACCTGCACCAAAAGAATCTGCTTTTGCGTAAGGAAATCCTCTACTAATCGCTGTAAATCCTCTTCCATTTTTCCTCCAATCGCATATTTTGTTGTAGCCGTTCCCTGTTATTACTTCTTCTGTAATGTGATGTGTGGTCGAACATGACCGGATAAAAGATGCCGACGCTCTGACTGTCCCGTCGGGTAATATGCAGATTACTCCTTCTGCCATGATATGTCAACGCTTTCAAAACTATTTCCTGATTTTCGGAATAGTGCCCAAACAAAAACCGCAGTCCGGGGATTTTTCACTGAAAATCCAGTCAGACTGCAGTCTCGCACCTTGTATATTTTGTCTTTGTCTATTTTGTCCTATCATACTCACATTCCTGTTGCAACAGCAATGCATCAAACGCCTCCACCGGCATAGGACGGTGAAACAGAAAGCCTTGTGCATCTGTACAACCGCATCCCAAAAGGAAGCTCTTCTGTTCCTCTGTTTCCACTCCCTCAATCACGATATGTACTCCCAGCTGCTGCAGCATGGCAATGGTATTGCGGATAATGATCCGGCTCTTATCCTTTTCCAGATCCCGGATAAACTCTCTGTCGATCTTGATCTCATCCAGTGTCTGGTTCTTCAGCATATTCATAGTCGAATAACCGGTTCCGAAATCATCCATGGACACCAGGAAGCCCCGCTCCCGCAGGCTTTCCATGCGGCGATACATACCTGCCTCGTCCTCCAGGAAGGCGCTCTCTGTCAGTTCCAACGGAACATACTCCGGCGGAACATCATATTCCTCCCTGAGACGGATCAGTGTCTCTGCCATTTTTTCATCATAGGCATGTAATCGCGATACATTGATGGAAACGGGGACAAGCATCCGGTCTTCCCGGTGCAATTTTCCCAGATAAGCAAACACCTTCTCCCAGATATATTCATCTACATTGATGATAAATCCGTTTTTCTCCAGTACGGGAATGAACTCTCTCGGTGGCACCAGCCCCTTTTCCGGATGCTTCCAGCGCACAAGCGCCTCGCCTCCGATCACTCTTCCGTCCCTCATATCGACCTTGGGCTGCACATACAGCTGTAGTTCTCCGTTCTCCAGTGCGGACACGATATCATTTTCCACCTGGCGTTCTCGCATCTTCTGACTACGCATTTTTTCGTCAAATACTGCATATGTCCGATATACTTTGCCTTTGATACTGTTCATAGCCATCGTGGCGCAATCTTTCAGATAGCTGATGGCAGGGGCTCTCTCCGGTGAGATTCCGATTCCAAAGGATGGTTGTACACGGTAAGCGAACGGAAAGTCAGTTATCTTTTTTCTGATCTCCCGCACAATAATTTCCAGTTCCTCTACTTCCTCATAGCTTGTGCATAAGCAAAAGATATCTGCTCTGATATGGCAGGCATAGCTATCCGGCCTGTTATTCTCATACCAGTCAAAGCAGGACGCAATAAATCTTAGCAATCTGTCTCCTTCGTCTCTGCCGCAGAACTCATTCACAGCCTTAAACTGTACAATATCCATAATTATGACACCGTATTTTTTATCCGGCTGCTGCTTGATCATTTCACCGCACAGATAGAAAAAAGAATTGATATTATGCAGATTTGTCAGCCCTGTTCTGTTATTTTCTACATTTTCTTCCGCCATTTTTCTAAGAGAATACAGATATAATTCTTCTTTTCCGGCATCTGTTTTCTGCGGAGAAGATTCAATGATTTCCTCTTTTGCTTTCTGATACGTCATAGGCACCCTCCTCAAAACATAAATCAGTCCCGATGAATGCTTTTATTATACTTCATTTTGGTGATTTTTTCTACTATATGCCGATTTTTATTGTTTTTTTTAGGAAAAATGATATAATATGGGTGTCTGTAAAGTTATTTCAGAGAGGAGCGTACTTTATGTTTTTACTTTTAGCCGGCGGACTTTTGATCATCCTTTTGGCAGTAGTGATCGCCGTAGTATCCTCCGTGGTATCCGCAGTTGCGGCAGCTACTGACGATGCAGAAGACTGACATTCCGGACTTCGGATTGTCAGTTTTCTTCTCCCCGTTCGATTCTCGCCGCCAGGTCTTCCAAGTACATCCAGCGTTCCATCTTTTCTTCCAGCTGCTGTTCCGCAGCCTCTTTTTCCTGTGTTAATTCATTGAGTTTCACGAAATCACTGGCATATTTTGAAAAATCTGCTTCCAAAGTTGCAATTTTATCCTCTAATGCCGCCATTTCGCCTTCAATGGATTCATAGTCTTTCTGTTCCTGGTAAGTGAATTTTAATTTGCGTTTCTGTCCGTTTTTCCAGTTTTTAGAAGTAGTTTCCTCATCGGCGTTCTTCGGCTGGGATGCTGCCGCCGTTCCTGTGCTCTCTGTGTTCCCCTCCGCAGCTTTCCTATTGGCATAATCTGTGTAACCGCCCTCATACTGCACCATGCGGGTATCCTCCAGGGCAAAGATCCTGCGGACCACACGATCCAGAAAATACCGGTCATGGGACACGACGATGACGATGCCTGGGAACGTGTCCAGATAATCCTCCAGTACCTGCAGGGTGGCAATGTCCAGATCGTTAGTCGGCTCATCCAGGATCAAAACATTCGGTGCCCCCATCAGGACTTTGCATAACTGCAGTCTGCGCCGCTCTCCACCGGACAGTTTTCCCAGCTGTCCATACTGATCTTCCCCGGAAAAAAGAAACCTCTCCAGCATTCTCGCTGCCGTGATCTGCCCATCCTCCGTGATGATATATTCTGCCACATCCCGGATGTAATCAATGACTCTCTGCTCCGGATGCATCATGGTGTCGTCGATCTCCTGGGCATAATATCCCAGCTTCACGGTCTGTCCGATCTCGATGTGTCCGCTGTCCGGAGCCACTTCACCCAGGATCATTTTCATTAACGTAGTCTTGCCGCTTCCGTTGGGTCCGATGAATCCCACCCGGTCATCCTTGCCGAACAGATAAGTAAAATCGCGGATCAGGACTTTATCCCCATAACTCTTGGACACATTCTCGATCTCCACGGTGGTCCGTCCCAGTCTTGATGCTGCGGAAGCCAGCTCTACCTTACCGTCCGTCACAGGACCTTTCACATTTTTCAGTTCCTCAAAACGCTGTAATCTCGCCTTCTGCTTCGTGGAGCGGGCTCTGGCACCGCGCTGCACCCAGGCAAGCTCATTCCGTAAAATGTTCAGACGCTTTTTCTCACTGGCCTGCGCCATCTCTTCCCGCTGCATTTTCAGTTCCAGATAGCCGGAATAGTTGGCATCATAAGAATAGATCTTCCCCTTGTCCAGCTCCAGGATCCGGTCAGTGACGCTGTCCAGGAAATACCGGTCGTGCGTGACCATGATCATGGCACCTTTTCTGCGGCGCAGCTGCTCCTCCAGCCAGTCGGACATGGAATTGTCCAGATGGTTGGTAGGCTCGTCCAATAACAGGATCTCCGCCGGGGACAACAGTACCGATACCAGTGCCAGACGCTTGCGCTGTCCGCCGGACAACTGCCCGCAGGGCTGGTCAAATTCCGTAACACCCAGTTTTGTCAGCATGCTTTTGGCATCCGCCTCGATGGTTCCTGCGTTTTCCTCCACGCGGTTGCCCCGCAGCACCGCTTCCAGTACGGTCTCTTCCGGTGCAAACTCCGGATTCTGCGGCAGATAACGCACCAGACAGTGATTTGCCTTGATCACGGTACCGTCATCGGTCTCTTCCAGCCCGGCAATTATTTTTAATAGTGTAGATTTGCCGGTTCCGTTAATACCAATGATTCCGGCCTTTTCCCCTTCCTGTAGGAAAAAGGAGGCTCCGTCAAAAATCTTGCGTACTCCATAACTTTTGGTAATATTGTCAACAGTCAATATATTCATCTGTACTACCTCATATTTTCAGAATTAATTCTCTGGATGGCTTATCTAAACTTTTTTCTCAAAGAATCGTATCATTTTTCATGTGCTATGCTTCCAAATGTAGTATACTATAAATAATCTATTTTAGGAAAGAAGGTTTTCGCATGAACTTAAAAGATGCTGCTGCGAATCTGAATCAGGCACACCCGGAGGATACCCTGCATCCCCTCTATACTCCCTGGGGGGAATTGCTGATGCGATCCGGTTCTTATGATGATATCCTGTCCGAATATCCCCGGCCACAGATGAGACGTACAGATTATCATATGCTGAACGGTCTTTGGGAATATGCCTTTGTGCCCGCGGATGGAAGTAAGGCTTCGGAGGATCCTGCACATTTTACCGCTCAGGGTATCATCCGGGTTCCTTTTTCTCCGGAAGCCCTGCTTTCCAGAGTAAACAGACGGCTGGAGCCTGAAGAATACCTGTGGTACCACCGGGAACTTTCTTTTTCCACGGAAGAGCTTTCCCAAAAAGAGGAAAACATGCACTGCATTCTGCATTTTGACGCGGTAGATCAGGAGGCAACCGTTTTCCTCGGCACAAAGCAGCTTGGCATCCACAGTGGCGGCTACCTTCCTTTTTCCTTAGACATCACGGAGTATGTAAATGAGGATCCTGTATCCCTCTACGTAAAAGTCCGGGATCTGACCGACACCGGTTACGCCACCAGGGGAAAGCAGACCCTGAACCGCGGCGGCATGTTCTACACTGCCCAGAGCGGCATCTGGCAGAGTGTCTGGTACGAATGGGTTCCGGAAAACTATGTGATCAATTATAAGATCACTCCGGAGTACAACAAGGCTTCCGTAACCTTCGTTCTGTGTTCTCCGAAGCCGTTCAACCATCTGGAATTCCGGGTAAGTACCCCCTCCTGCGACGGAACCCTCGCGCAGGAAAATACCGGTTCACTCACGCGGATGCGTGTACGTAAAATTTCTGAGCAACAGGATTCCTTTGGGCTCACGCATACCACGGTAGTACTTTCTTTTCCCGCCAGCGTCACCTATTCCGCAGCAGATCCCGCTGATGCACCGGAGCCTGTGAATTTCAAGCCCTGGAGTCCGGAACACCCCTGGCTGTATCCCTTTACTCTGACTGCCGATGGTGATACCGTGGAAGGGTATTTTGCCATGCGCTGCTACTCCGTAGAGCGAGATTCTAAGGGTATCCCCCGCTTCTGCCTGAATCACAAGCCCTATTTTCTCCATGGGATCCTGGATCAGGGCTACTGGTCCGACGGACTGATGACCGCTCCCTGCGATGAGGCCTTTGTCTATGATATTAACCTTGCAAAAGGCCTGGGATTCAACATGCTCCGGAAACATATCAAGATCGAGTCTCTGCGCTGGTATTACCACTGCGATCGTCTGGGAATGATCGTATGGCAGGATATGGTCAGCGGTGGCTCTACCTATCATATGCCCTGGGTGTGTTATATGCCAACATTGTTCCCCCACATGTCCGCCCACACGAAGGACAATCATTACGAACTGTTCTCCCGTAGCTCCGAGGAAGGCCGGAAAAGCTGGGAGCAGGAATGTTTAGACACCATAGATCATCTGTACAATGTGCCTTCCATTGCCGTGTGGGTGCCTTTCAACGAGGGTTGGGGGCAGTTCGATGCCGCCCGTATCGCGAAAATGGTGGCAAAAAAAGACCCCACCCGTCCGGTAGACCATGCCAGCGGCTGGTTTGACCAGAAAGGCGGGGATTTCCGCAGTATTCATAACTACTTCCGTCCGTTACAGGTAAAATTGGATGGAAAAAGGGCTTTCGTTATCTCGGAATATGGTGGCTACGCCTGCCATATCGCTGGGCATTCCAGTGTGAACCGCGTCTATGGATATCAAAAGTACGACACCCCGGAAGAAATGGCTGCTGCCCTGAAGCAGTTATTTTCCAGACAGTTATTTCCTCTGATCTCAAAGGGCTTGAGCGGTGCGGTATACACGCAGCTCTCCGATGTGGAGGAAGAAGTCAACGGTCTGGTGACTTACGACCGTCGTGTTGTCAAACTGCCTGTGGGACATCCGTTTGCGGCACCATCCTCTTTTGCAGCACCTTACTCACATGGAAATAAGCCGGAATAAGGAAGGCATCTGCCATCAGCCATGCAATGGGGCTGCCCAGGCATACCCCGGTGAAGCCGATGATGGGCACCAGTCCAAAGCCTGCTAATGATCTTGCTATCATTTCGAAGACACCCGCTAAAATGGCGAATTTCGGGAAACCCATGCCCTGGATCAGGAAGCGGACAATATTCACCAGTGCAAGCGGAATATAGAATGCTGTATTCCATAACAGAAAAGCACGCACATTGGCAATGATCTCTGCCTCGCCGCCGTCCACGAACAGCTGCGCCAGCGGACCGCCGAAAAATACGGCGATCAGAAAAGCAATGACGGAATATCCCACACCCAGTGTCACACAGGCTTTCAGTCCCTTGCCGAGACGATCCAGTTTACCGGCGCCCACATTCTGTCCACCGTAGGTTGCCATGGTGGAACCCATGGCATCAAAAGGACAGGCTAAAAAGTTACCGATCTTGCCGCCTGCGGTCATGGCCGCAACTGCCGCTGAGCCTAATGTATTGGCGGCGGTCTGTAAGATAACGCTGCCGATGGCGGTAATGGAATATTGTAATCCCATGGGAACGCCCATGCCGCACAGCACCATCATCATATGTCCGTCCACTTTCCATTCTTCCCTGCGGATCCGCAGGATCTCGAACTTTTTCACCATATAGACCAGACACGCCACACCGGAGACTCCCTGGGAGATCACCGTTGCCCAGGCTGCCCCCGCCACGCCCATGTGCAGGGAGATAATAAAATACAGATCCAGCACAATATTAATAATGGAAGACAACACCAGGAATACCACGGGAGTCTTACTGTCGCCGGTAGCACGGATCACGCCTGCCACGATATTATACAGATACACAGTAGGGATACCGATGAAAATAATAAAAATATAATCATAAGCCCCATCAATAATATTCGCCGGTGTCTTCATCCAGACCAGAATATTCCGGCACAGAATTGCCGTCACCACGGTCATAACCACGGAAAATACCAGTCCCAGCCAGGCACAGTTCGCCACATATTTCCGCATGCCTACATAATCTCCGGCACCAAATTTATGAGATACAGGGATGGCAAATCCGTTACAGACACCCATGCAGAAACCGATCACCAGGAAGTTGACAGAGCCGGTGGAACCCACTGCTGCCAGATCATCCACGCCTAAGAAACGTCCTACGATCATGGTATCTACCAGATTATAAAACTGCTGGAATAAAAATCCGAATAATAACGGCACAGCAAAACTGATGATAAGTTTCATGGGGTTGCCTTTTGTCAGGTCTTTTGTCATGGTAATATCCTCTCTGGGTTTGGTAGCTACGTTTTTATCAAGGTTTTCCGGTAACTTTCATAGCTCTTTATTTCTATCGTTGAGAGTATATACGCAGCGTTTCCAAATTGCAATATCTTTTTTGCTGATTTTATCATTTTTTGTTATACTATTTTTTCTATTTTGCCAAGCGTTCCGCATAATATAACGCCTCTGCCGAACAACCCGGCAGAGGCGTTTATTGCATATATCAGTGTCTATTTATTTATGTAATTGTCCCTTATGCGAAAGGATTCTCGGTCGGATACAGCATTCCCTTCGGCTGGTTGAAATTCAGATCTTCTACTGGTACGCCAATGTACTTGAATACTTCGTACAGAGCCTTGCCGAAGTGTCCGAATGCTACGGCACCGTGGTGAGGGAAGTTCTTCTCGATCAGTACGTGACGATAGAAACGTCCCATCTCGGGAATAGCGAAAATACCGATACCGCCGAAGGATCTGGTCGCAACGGGAAGGACTTCACCCTGTGCAATGTAAGCGCGCAGCTTGCTGTCTGCAGTAGACTGTAAGCGGTAGAAGGTGATGTCTCCGGGAAGAATATCTCCTTCCAGAGTACCCTGGGTCACTTCTTCGGGAAGGGTTCTTGCCATGATCATCTGGTACTTCATGTTGCAGGAGGTCAGCTTCTTGGAGTTGGTATTGCCGCAATGGAAGCCCATGAAGGTATCATTGTGAGTATAGTTAAATTTACCCTTGATGGACTCTTCGTACATATCATCGGGAACGGTATTGTTAATATCTAACAGAGTTACGGTATCTGCGCTGACACAGGTTCCGATGAACTCACTTAAGCAGCCGTAGATATCTACCTCACAGGATACGGGAATTCCCATACCGGTGAGACGGCTGTTCACATAGCAGGGTACGAAACCAAACTGGGTCTGGAATGCAGGCCAGCATTTGCCGGCAATCGCTACATACTTACGATACCCCTTGTGCGCCTCGATCCAGTCTAACAGGGTCAGCTCATACTGAGCCAGCTTAGGCAGTACTTCGGGCTTATGATTGCCTGCGCCCAGCTCTGCTTCCATCTCTTTTACCTTAGCCGGAATTCTCTCATCTCCGTCATGCTTCTTGAAAGCTTCGAACAGATCCAGCTCGGAGTTCTCCTCGATCTCCACACCCAGATTGTACAGCTGCTTGATCGGTGCGTTACAAGCTAAGAAATTCAGAGGTCTGGGTCCAAAGGAAATGATCTTCAGATCGCTTAAGCCCACGATAGCTCTTGCAATGGGAATGAACTCATGCAGCATATCTGCGCACTCTGCTGCGGTTCCCACAGGATTCTCAGGGATATAAGCCTTAATATTACGAAGCTTTAAGTTGTAGCTGGCATTCAGCATACCGCAGTAAGCGTCGCCTCTGCCCCCTACCAGATCGTTCTGGGTCTCTTCTGCTGCCGCGATGAACATGGCGGGACCGTCAAAATGCTTTGCCAGTAAGGTCTCGGAGATCTCGGGGCCGAAGTTGCCCAGATATACGCACAGTGCATTACAACCTGCCTTCTTAATATCTTCCAATGCCTGCACCATATGGATCTCGCTCTCCACGATACATACGGGACACTCATAGACACTGTCGGTGCCGTACTTCTCGGTATAAGCCTTCATCAGAGCTTTTCTTCTGTTCACGGAAAGGCTCTCGGGGAAACAGTCACGGCTGACAGCCACAACGCCAATTTTTACTTCGGGTAAATTACTCATTTTGTAATCCTCCTGTTTTCGTTTTCTTTTTCTCTACACCATTTATTTTACCGCCGTCATACATCCATGCAGGGGATTCCGGCGTTCAAATCTTTTTATTCTGCCACCATTATTTGCTGACATCCAAATTCTCTCCAATCAGTCCGATAAAGCTTCCCTCGGAAAGTCCGCCCTCCGCATGACCGATCAGCCATTTGTTCGTAGCGGCAAGCAGCGCATCCTCGCTGAGTGCCTTGCCCTGCTCCACCTTCTGATGTGCTCCTTCTAACGGATAGTTAGTGCCCTGAGGTAACACGATGGCTACCTGAAATCCCTGTCCGTTTACTCCACAGGGAGCATAATGCAGAGAAGTTGCGAAGACCTCTACACCGGTACCCGCCGGTACTAAAAATGCTTCCATCTTAGAAGTATCATAGGTAAAATCCTCTGCCACATCTGCCAACTGTCCGAGGAGCAGAATGGCGTCTGTTGCCGCCACATTAATTTCTGAACTTCTATGATATTCCGCGGCATTTAATTTGGAATTATGACCATTACAATAACCGATCTGCACGGGCATCTCCCCGTAAGTAATGGTCTCCAGTTCTTTTTTCACAGGCAATGCTTCCAAGGCGTTGATTCCGGGCTCATATACCACGCCCTCAGGAATCGGAGTCTTCTTCATCTCCTCCACCAGTTCTGTGAAATTCACGTTGGTGATCACTCTGCCGTATTTTCGAAACGCAGGATCCTTTACCGACAAAATTTTCATTCTACTCTACCAACCTTTCTCTATTATAGCACAATCTAAAAATAACGAGGTTCATTTTGTTATGTCGTTGTTTGATTTTTCTACGCGTTATTTAATGATCTCAAACAACGGTTTGCATGCCGGGTAGATCTGGCGGAATTTCTGATAGCGGTCTTCATATTTTGCCACCAGCTCCGGATCCGGTTCTACGGTTCCTGTGACTTTCACAAACTTCTCTGCGATCTCTTCCACACTTGCATATTCGCCGCAGGCTACCGCTGCCAGCATGGCACCGCCCATGGCCGGACCCTCTTCACTCTCGATCACATCTACTTTCAGATTCAGGATATTGGCGATCATCTTCTTCCAGAGAGGGCTTTTTGCTCCGCCGCCGCAGATCTTGGTCCGCTCCAGATGGATCCCCAGAGATTTCGCCACCTCCAGTGAATCACGCAGTGCAAATGCCACGCCTTCCAGTACCGCCTGCGTCATATCGGCTCTTGAGGTGTCCATGGTCATGCCGATAAAGGTACCTCTGGCATTGGGATCGTTATGTGGAGAACGCTCACCCATGAGGTACGGCAGGAAATAGACATGATTCTCTCCAAGCTTACTGATCTGTGCCTGTTCCGCGGCGTAATCCTTCGTTCCGATGATCTCATCCATCCACCACTTATTGCAGGATGCAGCACTTAACATGCAGCCCATAAGATGATAATGACCGTCTGCATGTGCAAAAGAATGCAGGGCATTGTGCTGATCTACTCCGAAATGATTGGAGGAAATAAAGATTGTTCCACTGGTACCCAGAGAAATATTACACATATTATCCCCAACGGTTCCGGTTCCCACAGCCGCTGCCGCATTGTCTCCGGCTCCCGCCGCTACCACTACATTGTGCGGAAGTCCAAGTTCGTCTGCCACCTCAGGCAATACGCATCCCACCTTTTCATAGCTTTCATAACAGGTCGCCAGCTGCTCTTCCCTCACACCGCAGATCTCACACATTTCCTTTGACCAGCAGCGATTCTTCACATCAAACAAGAGCATACCGGAAGCATCCGATACATCCGTACAATGTACACCGGTCAGCCTATACGCAATGTAATCCTTCGGAAGCATGATCTTTTTGATCCTTGCAAAATTCTCCGGCTCATTCTTTTTCACCCAGAGGATCTTCGGTGCGGTAAAACCGGTAAAGGAGATATTTGCGGTATACTCCGACAGCTTATCCTTGCCGATCACGTTGTTCAGGTAGTCACACTCCTCGGTAGTTCTGCCGTCATTCCATAGAATCGCCGGACGGATCACCTGATCCTTCTCGTCCAGAATGACAAGTCCATGCATCTGTCCTCCAAAGCTGATGCCTGCCACCTGATTCTTGTCTGCGTCTTTTAAAAGCTCCCGGATGCCCTCCATGGTCTGTTCATACCAGTCCTGAGGATTCTGTTCCGACCAGCCGGGATGCGGGAAATACAAGGGGTATTCCCGGGATACAATATTGCAAATATTCCCCTGACTATCCATTAACAACAGTTTTACCGCTGACGTACCAAGATCAATCCCAATATATAGCATACTCTTCCTCCCATTTTAATCTGTACGGCATTTTTTGTCCCATAAGTTTTATTTTATTTATGTTTACTGTTCACTTCCGTTTCGCCGCCTTTATGTGCTCGTGCACGCTATGTATTAATCATAACTGCTGTGAGAAATATTTTCAAGTAGAAATTTTATTTTTCCTATGATTTTCTCTAAAAAGTGAAGCTGTATGCTCCAAATGTCCGTCTATCCAAACCGTGCTCGGACAAGTGTGCAACATTCATTGACTTTATATGGAAATTGTGATACTTTTATAACAAAATATAGGGGGCTTTTTATGGCTACAATCAAAGAAATTGCAGCTCTTGCCGGAGTATCCCGCGGCACCGTGGACCGTGTCTTGAATGATCGCGGCGCAGTAAACCCGGAGACTGCTGAGAAAATCAGAAAAATTGCAAAAGAACTGGACTATAAACCCAATCGTGCCGGTCTGGTCCTGGCTGCCCAGAAAAAGAGATTGAAGTTAGGCGTCATTCTGTTTTCCACCGGGAATCCCTTTTTCCAGGATGTATTGGCAGGAATCGATGAAAAAGCGGAAGAGCTGGCAAATTACAACTGCACTGTAATTACAAAGAAGATCTCCTTCGGTGTGGAGGCACAGCTGCAGACAATCGACGAACTACTGGCGGAAGAGGTAAACGGCATCGCCATGACCCCTTATAATGATGCCCGGATCCGCAACCGTATCAATGCGTTATATGAACAAGGCATCCCCGTAGTCACGCTGAATACAGACATTGAAAATTCCAGACGCCTCGCTTATGTGGGCAGCAATTATACCCGCAGTGGTGCCACTGCCGCCGGGCTTTTACAGCTGATGACTTCCGGTACGGTAAACATTGGAATCGTCACCGGTTCTTCCAATATCCTCTGCCATACGGAGCGCATTGCCGGATTTATGAAAACCTTAGTCCCTTACAGTGACCGGATCCACGTGATAGACACGGTGGAGATCCACGACGATGAAGTGGAAAGCTACGAGAAGACCACTGCACTGTTATCAGAACACCCCGAGATCAATGCGCTGTTTTTTGCTGCCGGCGGTGTCTATGGCGGCTGCCGCAGTGTGGAAGCTTTGGAGCGAAAAGGTTCCGTCCGGATCATTGCTTTCGATCTGGTCCCTACCACGAGACAGATGTTGGAAAATGGCACGATTGCCGCTATTATCTGCCAGCAGCCAAAAATTCAGGGCAGCAAACCGCTTTCCCTGCTGTTCGCCTATCTGACCACCGGAGAGACTCCGGAGAAGGAATACAATTATACCGCGGTGGATATCCGGATCAAAGAAAATCTCTAAAACTTTCTTAAGATTCTTCCGACACCCTTGTCATTCACAATATATAGTATTATAATATAGACGTTATCTACGAAATGTTGTTTTAAGGGGTACTAAAGCGGGGGAGTCTTTCATCAATGAATTTATCTGATCTGAAACGAAATGCATATATGTTGCGCGGTTCTGATGCAAAACGTGGTTACATGCGCTGGTGGCATTCTTTCCAGGGCGTTTGTCCCACGACGCAGGAGACCCGCACTTTTTTTGTGGAATATAGTATTCTGAATCCGGCTCTCGGAACCACACAGCCGATTCTCGGACAACACCCCTATTACAAACGGCATGGCATGAAGCCTTCTTATGTCTGTATCAAAGCAGGCGTTTTCCCTAAGAACGGTGACGGTGGGCTGCAATTGCAGTCCTACTATCCCATGACCTCTCTACAGGTAGCACAGGATCCTTTTTATATGCAGATTGAGGAATGTGTCTTAAGTGAAAATCGCATCAGTGGCGCCATCGAGATCTCCGAGGATACCGCACGGCATCGCTCTCTGATGACCGATGCCGGCAGTTTTGTATGGGATCTGGAAATGCACAAGGCGGTAGCCTGCCATACCGGATATATTGCAAATGCGTTTTTTACGGTGATTCATGCGTTGGAAAGCTTCTGGCACGGTGAGGGAATCCGGACCTTTTTCCGCGGAACTGTTAATTTAAACGGTGTCACCTATGATATTACACCGGAGACTTCCTACGGCTATGCAGACAAGCATTGGGGACGCAGCTACAATCAGCCATGGCTGCAGTTTGCTTCCGGTCATCTGATCAGTGAACGCAGTGGTCGTGAGCTGAAACATTCCGCTCTCGCCATCGACGGCTGTTGTCCGAAGTTTTTATTTTTCCCCATGCGGCGAAGAATCCTGATGCAGCTGACTTATACCGGAGAAGATTTCGAATATCATTTCGGCAAACCGCTTACGTTGCCCCGTTGCAAATGGAAGGTAAAAGAAACCAACAAACGTTTTATCTGGCATTTCAAAGCGCAGAACCGTACTTCCGTCATACGCATCTCAGGAAGCTGCAGTAAGGAACAGATGATGCCCCTGCTCTATGAAAATCCGGATGGAAAAGTCTCTCCCGCTCCTCTATGGGAGGGCGGCACTGCTGTCGGAACCATTGAATTGTATCGAAGAGTCGGCGGTTCTTTGGAGTTAATTGACAGACTTCAATTTGAAAATGGATTGTGTGCTTATCAAAGATTTTAATTTTCCGCGTAAAAAACTGCTGCCGCAGATTTCTCTGACGACAGCAGTTTTTATATGTCTTTTGATGATTTAAATTGCCTCTTCCGGCTCTTCTAATGCTTTCTCGTAACTCTCCAGGATTACTTTCTGTAAATTCTCTCTGGTGGAAGAATTGATGGGATGTGCAATATCCCGATATTCTCCATCCGTTGCCTTCTTGCTGGGCATTGCAATGAATAATCCTTTTTCGCCTTCGATCACTTTAATATCATGCACTACGAATTCGTCATCCAGTGTAATGGATACAACCGCTTTCATCTTGCCTTCCTTGGTGATCTTACGAACACGTACATCTGTAATCTGCATTTGCTAACCCCCTTGGTATTGTTGCAGTAATCCCTACGCATTTTTCCGCACTGTAACGATCTCGGATCCGGATCACTTAAATGACATACCTTTCATTACGTTCTACTACGATCTTGACTTCGCCTTCTCCCACAAAGTACGAATTTGCCCGGATCGTATCACGGCTCTCCACAATACAATTCTCAATATGCGTGTTATCTCCAATATATACGTCATTGAGGATAATGGAATTCTTGATCACACAATTATTGCCAATATAGCTCTTTTTGAAAATGACGGAATTCTCTACCACACCATTCACGATACATCCGCTAGATACCAGGCTGTTGCGCACCTGGGAACCGGGATTGTATTTTGCGGGAGGCAGATCGTCTACCTTGGAATATACATCCGGATACTGTTTGAAGAAGTAATTTCTCACATCTGCTTTCAGGAAATCCATGTTGGTACTGTAATAATCGTCTACCGATGCGATATTTCTCCAGTAATCCTTGATCTTATATCCGTAGATTCTCTTCAGATCCTTGTAGCGGATCAGAATATCTCTTACAAAATCGTAGCGGTCTTCCTCAGCACACTTCTCGATCATCTCAATGAGCAGTCGCCGACGTACCACATAGATACCGCAGGAGATGGTATTGGTCTTGGCCTGCAGAGGCTTTTCCTCAAATTCTTCGATACGGCTTTCCTCATTCATGCGGATCGTACCGAAACGCTCTACATTGGTACCGGCTTCCATATCGCGGCAGACTACAGTGATATCTGCCTTTTTCTCAATGTGATATTCCAGCACCTTATTGTAATCCAGCTTATATACACAGTCACCGGAAGCGATGACCACATAAGGTTCATGGCTGTTCTTTAGGAAGCTGAGATTCTGATAAATAGCATCCGCAGTTCCTCTGTACCAGTTGCTGTTCTCTGCTGTCACAGCGGGAGTGAATACATACAATCCACCCTGTTTACGTCCGAAATCCCACCATTTGGAGGAGTTCAGATGTTCGTTCAGACTTCTTGCATTATACTGGGTAAATACTGCCACTTTCTGAATATGAGAGTTGGTCATGTTACTCAGTGTAAAGTCAATACTGCGGTAGCTGCCTGCGATAGGCATGGCGCATATTGCTCTCTTTTGGGAGAGTTCCCGCATTCTGTGATTGTTACCGCCTGCTAAAATAATTCCAATCGCTCTCACTGCTATTCACCTGCCTTAATTAATGTTTTGCCGCTTGCGAGCTGGGAATCCTCATAATCTGCAGCAGCTGTCACTCCGGATATCACTGAGTTTTTGCCTACGCTGATACCGTCAGGAATCACGCTCTTCTCACCGATGGTTACAAGTCCGTGGTTGTAAATATGAGGTGCAGTATCATTCTCTGTTTCTTCACCAACACCTAATTTTACCTGATTACCTACCACAACGTTCTCTGCGATAATTGCCTTATTGATCTCGCATCCTTCACCGATCTGTGTCTGGTTCATGATAATGGAATCGCGGATCACGGTTCCCTTGCCGATCGTTACGCCGCATCCGATGACGGAATTATATACCTCTCCATAGATATCGGAACCTTCGCCGATGATACTTCTCTCTACCACACTGTCCCCAGCGATGTAATCGGGGGGCTGGATCTCACTCTTGGTATAGATCTTCCAGTACTCCTCATACAGGTTGAACTCGGGCACAATATCGATCAGTTCCATATTAGCTTCCCAATAGGAGCTTAAGGTACCTACGTCCTTCCAGTAACCGGTGAACTCGTATGCATACAACGGAGCTCCCTTTTCATGACAATAAGGAATGACATGCTTGCCGAAATCCAGTGCCGGCTGATCTGCCATAGCAATCAATGCTTCCTTCAATGTCTTCCAGTTGAATATGTAAATACCCATACTTGCAAGATTGCTTCTGGGATGTTCCGGTTTCTCTTCAAACTCGGTGATACGATGGTTCTCATCTGCGATCATGATACCGAAACGGCTTGCCTCCTCAATGGGAACCGGCATTACCGCAATGGTAACCTCTGCATTGTTGGCCTTATGGAAATCCAACATGACTTCATAATCCATCTTATAAATATGATCTCCGGAAAGGATCAGAACATATTCGGGATTGTAGCTCTCCATATATTCCAGGTTCTGATAGATCGCATTTGCAGTACCTGTATACCATTCACTGTTGCTACTCTTCTCATAGGGAGGCAGTACGGTCACACCTCCAATATTGCGATCCAGATCCCAGGGAATACCGATCCCGATATGGGTATTCAGTCTGAGCGGCTGATACTGTGTCAGTACGCCTACCGTATCCACTCCCGAATTAATACAATTAGAAAGGGGAAAATCGATAATGCGGTACTTACCTCCAAATGCAACGGCAGGCTTGGCAACCTTGGATGTCAGAACACCAAGACGGCTTCCCTGTCCTCCAGCCAATAGCATAGCTATCATTTCTTTCTTAATCATATCCTCACCTCTATCTAGCCTTCCACCTGTTGTAATAAATAGTCGCTTGCGGCTATTATCCGATGTATCCATCTGACTCGAAAAAGCGTCTGCTCTTTCCCTCGGATGTGATAATCTGATTATATCACATCAATACCTGAAAGTGAATATTTATTACTAGGATTTTTTGCCTTTTTACAATTTATATATTCATTTTTTACATAATTGTCGTTCCATTTTTTATCTTTTTGTAAGTTTCTACCAGTTCCGTACAGAGCAACTTTGCGCAAAATTGTAATGTTACACATTTTTTCAAAATCATGCCTACGGATTGTTTTTTTCGTCTATATGTATATAATGTTAATTAATAAGTAATGCCATTACATTATATTAAGGAAGTGTCAACATGTATCAGATAGACTTTAATCACCCCTCGTCCATTTATTTTGTAGGTATCGGCGGTATCAGTATGAGTGGTCTCGCAGAGATCCTTGCGGATGCCGGTTTTCGTGTCTCCGGCTCCGACCGTTCCAAAAGCCCCCTTACCGAGACTCTGGAAAGAAAGGGGATTACTGTATTTTATGGACAACGTGCCGCGAATATTACTGATGATATCGACTGCGTCGTATTTACCAGTGCGATCCATAAGGATAATCCCGAATATATCGCCACGATGGAAAAAGGCATCCCGCATCTGACCAGAGCCCAGCTCTTAGGTGAGATCATGCAGAATTACAAAACCCCCATCGCTATCAGCGGTACCCATGGCAAGACTACCACGACATCCATGGTCAGTGAGATCCTGCTGCATGCCGGCACAGATCCCACTCTGTCCATCGGTGGAATGTTAAAAAGTATCGGCGGCAATATCCGCGTAGGCAGTACCGACCTGTTCGTTACAGAAGCCTGCGAATATACCAACAGTTTTTTAAGTTTTTTCCCCAAGGTTGGTATAATCTTAAATATTGAGGAGGATCATCTGGACTTTTTCAAGGATATTAACGATATCCGAAATTCTTTCCATAAGTTTGCAAAGCTCCTGCCCGCAGACGGCTGCCTGATCATCAACGGTGCCATTGACAAACTGCAGGAGATCACAGGGGATCTTGACTGCCGTGTGATTACTTTTAATAAGGAAGCAGTCAACAGTGACGGTTCCGCCGCAGACTATTATCCTTCGGATATTACTTATGATGAATTGGGGCATCCTTCCTTTACACTTCATTGTCATGGAGAGGAATCCGGCAGTTTTTCCCTGCAGGTTCCCGGAGAACACAATGTCTGCAATGCAGTAGCTTCCATTGCGTTAGCCGATCTGTTGTCGATTGACCGTGGAATTACCGTTTCCGCACTGCACGACTTCACGGGCACGGACCGTAGATTTGAATATAAGGGAACCATCGGTGGCGTTACCATTATCGATGACTACGCGCATCATCCCACAGAGATCGCAGCCACTCTGCATGCCGCAGCCAACTACCCTCACAAGACTCTCTGGTGCGTCTTCCAGCCCCATACCTACACCAGGACCAAGGCGTTTATGAAAGATTTCGCCAAAGCCTTAAGTCTGGCAGACAAGGTCGTCCTGGCAGATATCTATGCTGCCCGCGAAACCGACACCCTGGGAATCAGTTCTGAGACCCTGCAGGCAGAGATCCAGGCACTGGGGCATGAATGCTACTATTTTCCTTCTTTTGATGAAATTGAAAACTTCTTATTAGAAAATTGCATAAACGGTGACCTGTTGATAACTATGGGTGCCGGAGATGTAGTAAAAATCGGTGAAAACCTGCTTGGTAAATAGTTATCCACATTATCCACAGAGAATGTTGGGGATTATCCCTTCTTTCCCTGTGGATATTTTATTGTTCCCTTGTGGATAATTCCGTGTCGAATTTTGACGCATATTTGCCGATATATAAGCTTTTTCCGATACACCGTCTGTAGGTATCCACAATATCCACCGTTTCCACATTTTGCTTCGTGTGTCCGCAAACCCAGTGTTTACAAGGTTTTCCGGCAAATTGACTATTTCTTTTTCATAGGTCTTATGCTATACTTGGTCTTACTTTGAAAAAGGAATGATTTGTGAAATTTGTGAAAGAAGGTATTGTGTGTTATGGCACGAATAGCGCTCTATAAGGATAATTATGCAGATTCGACGGTAGTGTCCAATCTGTTTATTGATGAATATATGAAGGATGCCAACGACGCACAGCTGAAGGTCTATTTCTATCTGCTGCGCATGCTGAATGCGGATCAGGCTATCAGTGTGTCCGGAATTGCGGACAAGTTCAACCACACGGAAAAGGATGTGATCCGTGCATTGAAGTATTGGGAGAAGCAGCAGATTCTGGATCTGGATTTCGACGAGAATAAGGCTCTGGTAGGTATCCATCTCCGTGATCTGAGCGCCCAGGCCACCCCTGCCCCCCAGCACAATGTACTGTTAACTTCCGGTTCCGTACAGGCGCAGAATACTGCAGGAAGCTCCATGAGCAGCGCTGCTGCACAGCGTGTGCAGACTACACCGCAGGAGGCAACTCCTGTCTATACCAAGCCTGCCTATTCCCTGGATCAGTTGCGGGAATTTAAAGAGAGAGAAGAGACTTCCCAGCTTTTGTTCATCGCAGAAGCATATATCGGTAAACCTCTGACCCCCTCCGAGATCAAAACGATTCTATTCTTCACAGATGTGCTGCATTTTTCGGATGATCTGATCGATTATCTGCTGCAGTACTGCGTAGAACGTGGAAAGAAAGATTTCAAATACATAGAAAAAGTTGCTGTCAACTGGGCAGAGGAGGGTATCACCACGCCAAAACAGGCGCAAAAATTCTCTACCCGTTACGATAAAAGTGTCTATTCCATCATGAACAGCTTAGGACGCAGTACTGCTCCCACAGCAAAGGAACTGGAATTCATCAATCGCTGGACCAGAGAGTACGGCTTCAGTACCGATATTATATTGGAAGCCTGTGAGCGCAGTTCCCTTGCTACGGACAGACATCGTTTCGAGTATGCTGAAGGAATCTTAAGCAGCTGGAAAGACGCAGGGATCCATCACAAAACGGATATCCAGCAGGCGGATGCCACTTACCAGAAGAAAAAGGCCACAAAGCCTGCTGCCGCATCCTCCAACCGTTTCACGCAATTTGCCCAGAACAGTTATGACTTTGCCGCTCTGGAAAAAGAGATCTTAAGTAATTAACCGAAATATTTGCAGGTAAAGGGGAGCATGTCGTGTCACTGACTAACGCACAATACAATTCCATTATGAAAGACTATGAACAGACCAGGGACCGCAATCGTCATCTGGCGGAGCAGCGCCGCCGGGAGGTCTATACAAAGCTTCCAGAATACGGCAGGCTGGATGAATCTGTTGGTGAGCTATCCGTAGCCCAGGCAAAGCTTTTATTAAACGGTGATGATGAGGCGCTTACCAGGCTGCGCTTTTCTCTGAAGGATATTTCCCGCCGGAAAAAGGAATTGCTCGTCTCGGCCGGTTATCCTGCCGATTATTTAGAACCGGTCTACACCTGCCCGGATTGTAAGGATACCGGTTATATCGAAGGCGGCAATGGTCTTCGCAAAAAATGTCATTGTTTTCATCAGCAGGAACTGGATATTCTCTATGAACAGTCTCATATCCGGGATATGATCGCTTCCGAGAATTTTTCCAGCCTGTCTTACGAATACTATCAGGGAGAAGATCTGGCGCATTTCCGAAAATGCGTCGATGTCTGTCACAATTTTGTACAAAACTTCAAACAAGACTACCACAATTTATTCTTTTATGGTACAGTAGGTACTGGCAAAAGCTTTTTGTCGGGATGCATCGCCAGTGAATTGCTGCAGAGCGGGCATTCCGTGATCTATTTCAGTGCTTCCGGGTTATTTGATACCCTTGCGCGTTATACTTTTGACGCCAGGGCAAAGGAAGCCCTCTCCGGATTCTACGAGGATATCTACAACTGTGATCTGCTGATCATTGATGACCTCGGTACGGAGATGACCAATACTTTTGTGGCATCCCAGCTGTTCTCCTGTCTGAACGAGAGACATCTACGCCAAAAAGCTACCATCATCTCCACGAACTTAAGTCTGGAGGAATTGCGCGACCGTTATTCCGACCGGGTATTTTCCCGCATTACCAGTCATTACGATCTGTGTAAGCTCACCGGTCCCGATATCCGTATGTGCAAAAAGCGTATGCAGAATGCATCTGACAATTAATCATTTTATTGTAACCGAACAGTATACAGAATCAGAAAGTGAGGATTACCCCAATGGCGAATCGTGAAGAAAAAAGAAATCTGGAGACCATCCCCGTCGGCTCTCTGGGCATTATTTCCCTGCCCGGCTGTAAGCCCTTAGGAGAAAAGGTAGACCAGTATCTTGTAAAATGGAGAGCTGAGAGAGAAAGCGAGCATAAAGAATCTTTGGCATTTGCAGGTTATCAGAGAGATTCCTATCTGCTGAATGCAAAGGTGCCCCGTTTCGGTTCCGGCGAAGCAAAAGGTCAGATCTTAGAATCCGTCCGCGGTACCGATCTCTACCTGTTAGTAGATGTACTGAACTACTCCATGACTTATTCCCTGTGCGGTAATGAGAATCATATGTCTCCCGATGATCACTATCAGGATCTGAAGCGTATCATCGCAGCAGTCGGTGGTAAGGCCCGTCGTATCACGGTCATCATGCCTTTCCTGTACGAGAGCCGTCAGCACAAGAGATCTTCCCGTGAGTCTCTGGACTGTGCGCTGGCACTGCAGGAGCTGGTAAGCATGGGTGTAGACAACATCATCACTTTCGATGCTCACGATCCTCGTGTACAGAATGCAATTCCTCTGCACGGTTTCGAGACTGTACAGCCTGCATATCAGTTCATCAAGGGTCTGCTTCGCAATGTGAAGGATCTGCAGTTAGATTCCAACCATATGATGGTCATCAGCCCGGACGAAGGCGGTATGGGACGTGCTATTTATGTGGCCAACGTTTTAGGTCTGGATATGGGTATGTTCTATAAGAGAAGAGATTACACCCGCATCGTCAACGGTCGTAACCCCATTGTAGCTCATGAGTTCCTGGGCACCAGCGTAGAGGGCAAGGATATGATCATCATTGATGATATGATCTCCTCCGGCGAAAGCATGCTGGAAGTAGCCGCTGCTCTGAAGGAGCGCAAGGCAAATAAGATCTTCGTCTTCTCCACCTTTGGTCTCTTCACCAACGGGCTGGACAAGTTCGACAAGGCTTATGAAAACGGCATCATCGATAAGGTACTGACCACCAACCTGATTTACCAGACTCCGGAACTGCTTCAGAGAGAATGGTACATCAACTGCGATATGAGTAAGTACATCGCTTACATCATTGATACTTTGAACCACGATTCTTCCATCAGCGATCTGCTAAATCCGAATGAGAGAATTCAGAATATCGTTGCAAAATATAAGAAGGGTGAGCTGTAAAGCTCACCCTTCTTATATTAGCTTGAGAGTTAGTGAAGAATAACATACCGTTCCAAATGTTCTTTCAGATCTGAGATAATACAGTAAACAAACAGTAAATGACTACTTTATCTATTTTCAGATCTGGATGCTGTCGCATCATTGCACTTTTCGTAATCAAAGGTAGTCAATCACTGTGATTTACTACTTTAGGGAGGAACAACTTATGCGTAATAAGAGAAGGACGGATGAAGAATGGTTGTCATTCAATCGGGCGGAGCGAAAAGCCAAAAGCTATGCGATTGGGCGGAAAAATAAAAACGAATGGTCCTCCCAAACCATTCGTTTTTATTTTCGTTTTCAATTTCCCGTCTTATACTTTTTCTCTTTTTATTGTGCCCGCGTCTTAGTTCAGATTCAATCTCTGACCCACCTTGATCAAATTCCGGTTCGTGATCTGTGTGTTTCTGCGAAGCAACTCTGTCAGGGTCATATGATTCCTCCGTGCAATCTTGGAAAGCGTATCTCCTGCCTTAACTATGTAATTACCTTCTGCAAACCATACGTTTTCGGACGGTCTGCGCTCCGTTACTGTTACCAGATAATTACCACCTCGCTTTAACGCAAACATGGACTGTCCGTTAGAAGTTACGGTGAAGGATCCACAGTACTCCAGGCGGCCCTTTTCTGCATTGTAGCGGTACAGATTTGCAGTCTTGCCTGCATTTTCCTTACCTACATTTACATGAATATTCACATTCACGCCAAAGCTGCCGGTATCCTTAATCGCCAGTTGTCTTGTAGGTGCGGATGTCTTAGCAGCTACAACACTTGCAGGAATATTGTTGCTCGTCTGATCCACTGTCAGGTCAATATTCTGAATCTTAGACAGATCTTTATTCTTCAGATCCTGACCACTGATACTCATCGCTACACCATTTCCACTATGGAATGCAACCGTTACATTGGTACCCTTAATGGTATTCAGTATCTTCTGCGGAACCTGTACCTCACCGGTACATACCACGTTCATGTTAACCGTTGCAATCGCAGGATTCTGTGCAATTTCTGTAACCTTATCCTGTACAGAACTGCTTACTTCATTCCAGTTCACAGTCTCCGGAGTAGAAGAAGTGCCTGCACTGTCAGAGCCATTATCATTGCTATTATTATTTTCGGGCTTACTATCAACTGTGTTCTTCTGTTCTGTAAGGACGATTGTTCCACCTTCCTTTGCTGCCGGAATGGTAACCGATACTTTCTGGTCTGCGGATACTGTGTAATTTTTTCCATCATAAAGATTTGTAAGAATCGTTCCTGCTTTTGCTATTACCGGAATTACAACCTCTTTTGCTGTCTCTTTGACATTCATTCCAACATATAAAGTATCTGTACCATAGCTTCTGCTGATCACTTCGTACCCCTCTGCATCAGAAGCTGCCACTGTACTTCTGTTTCCTCTTGCAAATACATCTGTATATGCATTACGGATTGCGATCATTGTCTTGTAATGATTATAAATGCTGCTGCTGTCTGCTTTCTGTTTTTCTAACTCTGTCCAGTCAAAATCACGGCGATTCGTCTGAAGCGGCCAGTTGTTTGCTCCACCCTGTCCAATTTCCTCACCGTAATAAATAACCGGCTGACCTTTTGCTGTGATCTGAAGGGTTGCTGCCACTTTCATCAGGTTGTAAGCTTCTTCTTCGCTGATTTTGCTCTCGCTTACAAGTTTATACTGCAGTGTGTCCTCATCATGGCTGCTCAAAAAGCTTCCCATAGTAGCGGTGTTGTTGATCGCACTGTTTCTCTTCTGCAGTGAATTTTCCACGCTGGAAATATTACCTGTCACAAACTTCTGTGCAAAATCGTTGAAATCAAAATCAAGAAGTGCATCCATCGTTCCGGTTCCTAATTCTCCTGCATTGTTGGCATATCCTGCACCGGAATACTCTCCTATCATTTTAAAATCAGGATTTACTTTGGTCAGGGAATTTTTAAATGCTGCCCATGTCGTTGTCTCTACATGTTTTACAGTATCCACACGATAGTAGTCAATGCTGTAATTTGACATCCACCCGGTCTGCCATGCGACAAGCTGATCTGTCACTGCTTTGTTTTCTGTTACAAAATCAGGAAGATCTGACAATGAATCATATTTATCATCACCACCGATCGTATTACTATCATCGCGGATCATAGATATTGGTTTACCATCGGCATCCCTTAAAATATTGTTGAAGTAACCTTCGGTTTCATATCCTGCATGGTTCAATACAACATCGACCATTATCTTCATGCCTTTGCTGTGAGCCGCTTCTAATAATGCTTTGAACTGTTCCTCTGTTCCAAGATGCTTATTTAACTTTGTGAAATCACTTGCCCAGTAACCATGATAGCCATAGGTAGCGGTATCTGTCTCATTATCATGCTGATCCTTTGTAATATTTTCCACGATTGGTGTGATCCAGATCGTGTTCACGCCAAGGTCTTTTAAGTAATCCAGTTTCTGGTTTAATCCGGCAAAATCTCCACCGTGATAGCTGGAACCGCCTTTTTTGCCTGTATTATAATCTCCAACTCCATATGCATCATTATTGCCTGCATCTCCGTCAAAGAAACGGTCAGTAACCGTAAAATAAATCACTGCCTCATCCCAGTCAAAATCCCCTGCTTTTTTCACACGCTCTGTGACATTCACTTTTGTATCTGTTGTGTATACATTTCCGTAAATATCTTTCACTGTAACAGGAATCGTTTTTTCTCCTGCTGCTACCGTATTCAGACAGGAAATTGTTCCTTCCATGAGTGTCGGATCAATCGCAAATCCTCTGCTTAATCCTAATTCACTCAAATCTGCCGTGATTGCAGCTATTTCAGAAGCTTCAAGACCTTCTCCGTCTTTTGCATTTATTTTTACAGATAAAACATTGTTATCATTGTAATCCATGACAGACTGTGATAAAGAAGCCTCCAATGCCACATTCGCTTTTTTGAAATGGCATACATTACATTCTTTTCCGCTGTTATCTTTTTCAGTCACTTTATTGAATGCATCTAATTCCTCTTTTCCGTTTACTACATAATAGTAATAGTAATCGCCAGTGGAAACATCTGTAAGATTGTATACAAAACGGTCAGTGTCTGCGTCATAAGTCATTGCATAATTCTGTCCGTTGATCACAATGCTTACCTTTCCTGCGAAAGAAGCAAGGTTATTTTCTGCTGCAAGTTCATCATTTCTGTAGTAAAAATGGATTGCATTATTTGCTCCATCCCGCTCAAAACCTGTGTTATATGGCAATACTCGTGTGATTCCTTCTCCCTGTGTGAACACGGCTTTTACCACTGACTGGTCTGCCGGGATCGTCACATAATGGTCGCCACCATCTTTGTTTGCCCACTCATCGTCAGCAATTCTTTGTCTCATACAGAAAGACAAGCTCAAATCTGCTGTTGAATCTTTTACCGGAATTTTTGCCACCATTTTTCCATTAATATCAGCAAAATTTACCGATACATCCGAACCAAATCCGCTGTTCCAAGTATAAATGTTCCAGCCGGTATAGTCCTTCGCCGGTCTGTCGTACTCGATCATGACGTAGCGGGATCTCGGTGCTACCAGCTCTGGAATCTCTGTGTATGCCTGTTTACTATTGGATACAATATAAAGTGTTACATTTTCTGTTCCTGCGCTGTTGCTATAAGAAATCGTGTCCTTCTGCCATTTCCACTCGCCTTTTGATCTTGGGATAATCTGAAGGTCTTTATACGGAAGTGTTACTTCTGCACGCAGCCATTCATTTCCATCCGAAAGTGTTTCTGTCTTAGCAAAAGATGTTCCTTTTGTCGCTACAGCACCATTTTTCTCCCAAATCCATAAGTCAGATGCATCTTTTGACATATGCGTCTTGTCAAAATCGTAATAATAAATGGTATAAGTATAATTTTTTTCCTTTACATGAACCACAAAATCAGAAGTCTGTCCATTCTCTGCTTCTGCAGTCAGTTCTACGTTCTGTCCTGTATAGCCGTTTCCAATTTTAATTTTGTTTCCGTTTAATGTAATGTTTTGATCCGGTGTTTTTAAACTGTAGGTAACTGCCGTTTCACTGCTTGTTCCATCTTCGTTCCATAATGTCAGTATTTCCGGAAGTGCTGTCTCGTTTGCTTTTGTAGCGTTCGCTTCTCCATCAACCAGTCCCGGAACGATCAAAACACTGTTTGTTCCACTTACCCTGTTATTTGCCGGATCTGAAAACGATACATCCCAGGTTTTATTTAATGCAAATTTGTATTCATATTTTCCGGGTGCAATGGTAAATGTTCCAGACCACATACCTGCTGTCTCATCTTTTTTCAGTTCCCAATCAGATGAATCCTGTTTCCAACCATTCATTCCTCCCGGAACCGTAACTGCCTCTGCATTTCCGGCTTTGGCTGCTGGAACACGGAATGTTACATTTCGTCCAACTACCTCCGGACTTTTATAACCTGCCTCTTTGTATTCGATCATGGTTTCGGATTTATTGGCATCTTTATACCATTTCATGCCACCATTACCATCACTTAAATAATAGATTGAGGTATCTGTTTTTATCGCGTTGATGGCTGCTGTCACATCATCATTTGCAAATTTGTATTCTGTAGAATCCTCTGCATTTACAAATTGAAATCCGTTGATAAAATTACACTGCAGATCAACATAATACAATTTACTCTTTTCGTCATATGCTAATTTAGGTTTCTCCTGATCTACCCAGACAGTTGCATTTCCGATGTCACCATTTGTAATCTTAATATTCTCTCCCCAGCTATTAATAACTGGCGTCGTCCATCCAGCTGGTTTCTCAAAGTAAATACGGATGTTACGAACATATTCTGGTGTTTGCAGATCCGGAACAACTGTTTTTCCGTCCGCGTCCAGATAATATGCCCATGTTCCATCTTTTAGAATATAATATACATCTGTCGGAGTAGCTGCCGTATATTGTGATAACTTTCTATCATATGCTGGATTCACTGTGTTCTTTGTATTACCAAAGTCCAAAAACTGAAATCCAGTAAAAGTACCCTTCACGCTAAGTGTATACTCCGTTGTATTACTACCTACAGACTTTCCTTGGCTCATAAAAAAGCCTTTGGCTCCATCCCAGCCTGGTATCTCAGTTCCATCTGCATTCTCGGTATTGGCATTTCCACTTACGGTATTTCCACTTACCGCATAAGTGCCACCCCAGAACTGTACCGCTGGCGTTTTCCAACCCCAATTTGACGGCATCATAAAGTGAATCGTCAGATTCTGCTCCTCCTGTGCCGCCTGTACAGTTCTGCTTCCGCCACCAAATGCCGGAACCATAGTTACTACCATTGCAAGCGCTAACAGAAAACATCGAATTCTGCTTGCAATACTTTGTCTTTTTTGAAAGCTCCTTAACAACTTTCCCATCATTCCCTCTCCTTTTCCTCCTTTGCTTACATGTGATTCTATTCTTTTCCCTTTTCACATGTATTCGTTTTTTTTCGTTATTTTATTGTATTCTAAATTTTTGTATTATTCCATACATAATAAATTCTGAAATATTGTCTGATTTTTTGTGAATTTTAACCAATTAAAGTATGAAAATGCTCTTTTTCTATTTTTAGATAACAAAAAAATGAGTCCGGCATTGTACTAAAAAATACGAATACCAGACACGGTCAGAAAATCCACTGCTGCGACATTGCTGGATCAATGACAGCCATTCTTCGTCTGTTCTTCTCTTATTACGCATAAGCTGCTCCTCCTGTTAGCTAAAGTAGTCGTTTACTGTTTATTGACTGTATTATCCAAAATCTTCAATTAAATTTGGAATGGTATGTTATTCATCGCTTACCTTAAAGGACTGATTTTATGAAAAAAACGATAGTATTTTGCAGCTTCACATTTATAAATTTCATATTTTAAGCAGATAACAAATATTTTATAACTTTATTTTTCAAATTATCGATTATTTTTTCATAAATTAAAAGATAATAGGCCTTTTTATGTAAAACAGTAGCCCCGCTGGGTATAAGAATAAGCAGTCCGTAAGCAGACGTCGGTACCATAGCGTCCCAAAGGACGCATTGCGAGGGTACTTTCCTCGCTTATGTACCGCTACGCTCTGCGACAGGAGCGCATCGTACTAAAGTATGAGCGTGTCGCGTTTCTTATACCCTGCCAAGGGCTACGGGGATTCTGTGTTTTGGGTCTATACAGAAAAACTGAGTTGTGAGATACAAAATTCGCTGCAAATAACGCATAAAAAGCTGAATATGGGTCTATAGGGAAAAAACTGGCTCTGAGATACTCATTTTGAAGAAATTGAGTATCTGGCAGGCGAAGTTTTCGCTATAGGCCCATATTGTTTCGTTTTTGTTTTTTACCCGTTCCAAAAAGTACCTACAGGGAAATTTATCTTCTATAGACCCACGAAGATTTTAGAACAACTATTTCACCAACTCTCAATTTTCTACACATCCGGTTCTGAGATGCGTGTGACTCCCACATAGATATCCGATATTTCAAACCATGTAGGATAATCGACTATACCGGTCTGCGGAAGATGAAATATTTTTTGGAACATCCTGACTGCATCCGCAGTATCGGGTCCATAGATACCGTCCGGGATCAGAGTAGGGATCGCCGGATAATTCCTGGCGATGCGGTTCAACTGCTGTTGCAGCTGACGGACTTTTTCCCCGGAAGACCCAATAGTCAGGTCATATCCCGGCCAGGAGGACGGCACTCCCGATATAATATCCGCAGAATTGATGTACATATCATTACCGTAATAATAATGAATGATATCAATGGCGGAATATCCCTGCTCCGCCAACGACTGGGATCCCCACTGACTCAATCCCCTGCATTTGGTCCGATTGCCGTCACAATATGATGTGAAAATAGGCTGCCGTACGCCGGGTCTGGATAAATAATTGGTAAAAATGGAATCTACCAGATAATCGATCTCTTCGAACACATTTCTGCCATAGATCCATTTTTGGTCATATGCCGTAGAAGAAGTTATTGTAAAGTCATATCCTTTTCCCCTGTACCACTCTGTAAATACACGATTTAGCGTAAACGACTGGATCACCAGTATATTTGCATAGATCGCACTTTCCGACCAGGTCGGATAAATCTCGCTGGAAGCTACATTTTTAATATAATCCTTATAGCGTACCCAGTAATTTCTGGCAGTGGGATCCTCCGGGTCGCCATCATGTACGATCACGTATTCCGGAATGACCACGCGGCTTAAGACAATCTCCCCTGTCTCGTTCATAGGCTTGATCTCTTCTTCCGGAATCTTAGGGGGATATTCTCCAAACAAGGTATGTGGCGGGATCACCACCACCTTCTCCTCCTCTTCTGTTACATCCAATGGATTCATTCGTATCGGTTGTAATGAATATGCACCTGCCAGAATCTCAGAGCCGGATACCAGTACTGTTTCAAAGCCTTCTGCCGTCACTTGAATGTTATACTCAGAATAAGGCTGCTCCGTAATATCAGGCGTCAGAGAAAGCTCTCTGGGCGGTGCTTTCAGATTGATCTCCGGGGTCTGCCCCGATTCATCGGTAGTAAGTGTCTCTATCGGAGAATCCGGATCTCCGGTATAAGAAATGGTGACCGTAGCACCGGAGATTGGTGACATCCCCAGTGCAGAGACAACACTGATCTGTAGTGTTCCTGTATAAGTAGTATCCTTAACATCCATGGACATGCGTCCTTTCTGCCTATCCCGTACCACATCGTCCTCGTATGTTCGGTCAGGCAATAAATCTTCCTTACAGAATATGCTCCGTTACGCGAAGATGTGCTTAAATGCTAGCTATTCAATGCCATATAAATATGATTGCATGAATTTCTGAATAACTACCATAATTTTTCTAACAAAAAGCAGGAACTATGACTTATGCAAAAACACTCATCACAGTTCCTGTTCTATTTATTGTCCTTCACCGGACCTTCTCTTCATTTACTTCGTCAGCAGCATCATAATGTCATTGCTTCTTGCCACGAACTTGGTCATGGCATCTGCATCCAGAGGGGCATGCTGAAGCTTAGCCAGATCATACAGCTGCTCGCAGATCATTTCTGCATTCTCGCCGTCCTGGTGCTCCGTAATGTACTGTACCAGAGGATGGTTGGCATTCAGGATCAGGGTCTCGCCCTCGCCGCCGAAAGCACTCATATCCATGCCGGGCATGGAGTACATCTTCATCATATCCTGCATACGTCTGCTCTCTTCGGACAGCGTGATCATAGAAGAGATCTTCTTGTTCTTCAGCTTCTCTACCTTGATCGTGATCTTGTCATTCTTCAGAGCCTTCTTCATCAGCTTGCTGATACTCTCAGCCTGCTCTTCCATCTCTTTTTCAGCCTTCTTGGAAGTCTTGGACTTCAGGGCATCGGTCACATCCGCATCGATACGCTGGAACTTGATTCCCTCGTTCTTCTGCTCCAACTGGGAGATGAAGGGCTGATCGATATTGTGGGTCAGGATCACAGCATCCATCTTGGCAGCCTTGAACATATTGATGTACTGGCTCTGCTGCTGTTCATCCGTTACATAGTAGATGATCTTCTCCTTCTTCTCTTCCTCGGTATTCTCCTCGGAAGCCCCATCTTCCGCCTTGTCCTCTACGACTTCGGCTTCTACCTTGTTGCCGTTCTCGTCTACGGCATTCTCCTTGTTCTCTTCCTCATCCTGAGGCTTGATCTCCAGGCACTCCGGCAGAGTCAGATACTTGCCATCCAGATTCTTGAAGAGGATGTAATCATTCATCTTCTCACAGAACTTGTCATCCTTCAGGCAGCCGAATTTGATGAAGGGACTGATATCATCCCAGTACTTGTCGTACTCTTCCTTGTCGGTCTTGCACATACCGGCCAGCTTGTCCGCTACCTTCTTGGTAATGTACTCGGCGATCTTCTTGACAAATCCGTCGTTCTGCAATGCACTTCTGGATACATTCAGCGGCAGATCCGGACAGTCGATGACACCCTTTAACAACAGCAGGAACTCTGGAATGACTTCCTTGATATTATCTGCAATAAATACCTGATTGTTGTACAGCTTGATGGTACCCTCGATGGACTCATACTCCATATTGATCTTCGGGAAGTACAGAATACCCTTCAGATTGAAAGGATAATCCATGTTCAGGTGGATCCAGAACAGAGGCTCCTTGTAATCCTGGAATACCTTGCGGTAGAAGTCCAGATACTCTTCCTTGGTGCACTCGTTGGGATGCTTGGTCCACAGAGGCTGTGTCTCGTTGATCAGTTCGGGACGCTTTCTGATCTTCAGCTTCTTGGGTTCTTCTGCTGCCTCGGCTTCTGCATTCTCGCCCTCTGTTTTTTCCTTCTTCTCCGGCTCGATCTCTTCGAGGACTTCATCATCGGGAAGCTTTTCCTCTTCCTTGATGATCTGGGTCTCCTTGGTGTTCGCCTTGGACAGATAGATCTCCGTAGGCATGAAGGAACAATACTTCTTCACTACCTCACGAGCCTTATACTCATTACAGAACTCCAGGCAATCCTCATTTAAGAACAGAGTGATAGTCGTACCGACATCGGTCTTGTCTCCGTCTTCCATGGAGAACTCGGTGCCGCCGTCACACTCCCAGTGTACTGCCTTGGCGCCATCCTTGTAAGATAACGTATCAATATGTACTTCATCCGCTACCATGAATGCGGAATAGAAACCCAGTCCGAAATGACCGATGATCTGGTCGGAATTGCTCTTGTCCTTATATTTCTCAATGAAATCCGTAGCACCGGAAAATGCGATCTGGTTGATATACTCTTCCACTTCGTCGGCGGTCATACCCAGACCGTTATCCTTGAAGGTCAGTGTCTTCTTCTCAGGATCCACGATGACATCCACACGTCCCTTATAACCTTCGGGAAGAGAATATTCTCCCATCATGTCCAGCTTTTTCAGCTTGGTCACAGCATCGCAGCCGTTAGAGATCAGCTCTCTGTAGAAAATGTCGTGATCGGAATACAACCACTTTTTAATAATCGGAAAAATGTTTTCACTGTTGATTGATAAGCTACCGCTTTTTGCTGCCATTTTTACCACATCCTTTTCTATAATTGCACAGTCATGGCTGACTGTTATCTAACTGATTCTAAGTGTAGGACTGCAAAAATAAAAAGTCAAGACAAATTTAGCACTCATTTCAAATGAGTGCTAACAATCTGTCAAAAATCCAGTATTTATCAGTGTTTCCGCAATTCTAAAATTTTAATAAAGCATATGGTGTTCCTAAGAATTACTCCTCCGGAAAATACTTTGCATACACATCAAAAAAGTTATCCGTGGTCACCTGTTCGTCCGTGATCAGAGTGATCTCATCCCACAGTTTGTCATTGAGCTGACGCACCAGCGTATTCACGAAGCTGTCATACTCCTGTCCGAAGACTTCCCTTTTCCGTTCCTCTACAATCTTAAGCTTATTGGCATCGGTTTCTTCTCTGTCCAGGGTATTGGTACATTTGATAATATAATACCCTCTTTCGCACTGAATCACCTGGCTCACTTCATCCGTTGCCAGATTGAATGCTGCTTCCTCGTAGGCACTCTCCGCCTCACCCTTACCGAAAGAATAGGTGATCTCGGAATCATCGCTGTATTTAGAAGCCAGCTCCGTGAAATCATGCTCTCCGTCCACCGCCATGGCTCTCACCTCACAGGCTTTTTCGTAAGCTTTCTGGATAGAGCTTTCCGAATAGGGCTTTAAGTTACCGTCCATATCTGTGGATGCTGTTGCGAAAAAGATCTGCTGCACCGTAATCTTGCGCGCCTCGTCATCACTGATCTCCGGATTGATATCCTGAATGATCAGCCGATAGACCTTATCTGCCATGGCGTATTCCCGGTACAGATTTTCCACGATCTCCTCCGTGGCGCCCATGGTCTCGATCTCTGTGTCATTCAGGGAAGAATAATACTCCTGCGCTGCCTGGACGACCTTTGCTTCCTCGGCTTCATCTAACGTGACCTCTTTTTCCTTTGCCAGCAGATACATGGTCTTGATCTGCGCGATCCGAGCCAGTACCGTCTCCTTGACGTTATCCTCAAGTGTCACACCGTTTAAGGAAGTGTTCCAGATCTCCGTTCCGTAGACATTCGCATACTGATTCTGTATCGTAGTCAGATAGATCATGATCTCTGCCTTAGAGCAGGATTCATCTCCGATACGGAAGACTTCATTTTTCCCGAATCCCGTGGTGAAGACTACTTTCGTGCCGTCAGCCCCACCACAGGCGGTCAGCCCCGTCACCATACTTATGCCTAGCAGTCCCGCGATCAATACCGCGGTGATATTACATCTATTTTTAAAAAACATAGCATTTCCTACTTTCTCAAAGTCTCTGAATTCTGATTATACCCTATTTTTATCTTCCATGCTACGTTTTCTTATAAGTTCAGAAAATTCTAAAAATTCTCCGCCAGTCTGTCCTCTGCGGGAAGCTTTTCCACTTTTACCGCACAGACTTTGTATTCCGGGATTCTCGCATATTTATCCAATGCCGCATTCGTCAGGATATTGGCATTGCCATCCGGGAAATGGAACGGCATCCAGGTCTCCTTCGGGGATACTTTATCTCCCACTCTCGCAGTCGTGATCAGGGTACCTCTCCTGGAGGTAACCCTTACCTTTTCTCCATTTTCAATGCCAAGGCGCACTGCATCCTCCGTATTCATCTCGATGAAGGAATGACCTTCCTTCTCCATCAGTCCCGGAGTTTTTCCGGTCATAGCCCTGGTATTGTAATGGTACAGGATACGTCCCGTCATCATGATAAACGGATATTCCTCATCCGGCAGTTCCGCACTGGGCACATATTCTGCAGGGTAGAACCATCCCAGACCTCTGGAGAATTTACCCACATGCAAAATCGGTGTGCCGGGATGTTTCTTATCCGGGCAGGGCCACTGGATACTCTCACCCTTATCCAGTCTTCTATGGCTGATACCTGCAAAGCTGGGGGTCAGGGACGCGATCTCATCCATGATCTCTTCGGAAGTAAGCTGGGCTTGCGGATATCCCATACGGTTCATCAGGTCGATAAAAATATCGGTATCCAGGCGCATCTCGCCTTCCAGTGTCACCGCTTTACGGACACGCTGTACTCTTCTCTCCGTATTGCTGAAGGTGCCTTCCTTCTCCGCATAACTGGTACCGGGCAGGATCACATCCGCATACTGCGCGGTCTCTGTCATGAACAGATCGGACAATACCAGGAAATCCAGGCTTTCCAGTGCCTTGCGGATATGATGCTGGTCTGCATCCGTTACGACCGGGTCTTCGCCGAAGATAAAGAGTCCGCGGATCTCCTTACGGATTGCCGCAGGGAATACATCCGTTGCATGTACGCCGGGTTTTTTGTTCAGCTCCACTCCCCATGCTTTTTCAAATTTGGCAATAACCTCAGGATTTGTCACTTTCTGATAGCCGGGGAGATCACCGGGCAGTGCACCCATATCGCAGGCACCCTGCACATTATTCTGTCCACGTAAGGGATTGACGCCACAGCCGCTGCGTCCTAACTTTCCTACTAACATCGCCATGTTGGACATGGACATAACACCTTCGGTTCCGGTGGAATGTTCCGTTACGCCCAGGCAATAGATGATCGGAGCCTTCTTCGCCTTGGCATACATCAGTGCCGCCTCCCGCAGGTGGTCCGCATCGATATGACAGATCTCGGCTACACGCTCCGGAGTATATTCTTCTACAATCTTTTTCAATTCTTCAAAGCCTTCAGTCCTGGTGCGGATGAATTCTTCGTCTGCCAGTCCCTCATGGATGATCACATTCATCATACCGTTGGCAAATGCAACGTTCGTACCGGGCTTTAATTTCAGATGAATATCTGCCTGTCTGGACAGACCGATATCTCTGGGATCTACCACGATCAGCCGGGTACCCCGTTCCACTGCCTGACGGATCTGCATACCGATGACAGGATGTGCTTCCTCCGGGTTCGAACCTACCAGCATGATCACATCCACATCATTCGTAATATCACTGATGGGATTGGTCATGGCTCCGCTTCCCAGTGTCATGGCAAGTCCGGCTACGGTTGCGGAATGACAGACTCTGGCACAGTTATCTACATTATTGGTACCAAACGCACAGCGGACCATCTTCTGCAGCATATAACAGTCCTCGTTCGGAGAACGGGAGCAGGCAAAGCCTGCCAGTGCATCGGAACCATACTTTTTCTTGATCTCTGTAAATTTCGCTGCGATGAGATCCAGTGCCTCATCCCAGGTAGCACGCTCAAAGTCTCCGGTCTCATGATTCTTGATCAGAGGATATTTTAATCTCTCCGGCGAATGTACGAAATTGAAGGAGCCAAATCTGCCCTTAACACACAGCAGTCCCTTATTGGAAGGTCCGTTTGTCGGTTCCACATCCACAATCTCGTTATCCTTTACCACCAGATAATATTGACAGCCGGTAGCACAGTGGGGACAGGTCGTCAGAACCTTTTTCACCTTACCGACCTGGTACTTTTTACGATTTTTTGCTACCAGTGCTCCGGTAGGACATACTGCTGCGCAGTTACCGCAGGACTCGCAGTCTGTCTCCTTCCAGTCCGGTCCAAACGGAGCATCGATCAGCGTTCTCGTACCGATCTTACTGTTATGCAGGGTGCCGTTACAGGACACCTTGTTACAGGTGCTGACACATCTCTGACAATTGATGCACAGCTCCGGATAATACGTCAGGAAAGGATTTTCTTTTTTCGCTTCAAATTTGGCTGCACTTCCGGGATAACAGGATTTCGTAATGCCATATTCATTGGACAGATCCTGCAGTCGACAGTCACCGGATTTGCTGCAGGAAAAGCATCTGATATCATGATTGGCAAGCAGCATGTTCAATACCTGTTTTCTGCTGTTCACCACTCTCTCGGAATGAGTGTTCACCACCATTCCCTCTTTTACTTTTGTATTGCAGGAGGTTACCAGATGTCTGCTGCCTTCTACTTCAACCACGCACATCTTGCAGGCTCCTACCTCATTGACATCCTTCAGGTAGCAGAGTGTGGGAATCTTGACGTCCGCCTCCTGTGCAGCTTCCAGTATGGATAAATTCTCATCTACGGAAATCTGTTTTCCATCTATGGTGATCGTTACCATTATACTCTGCCTCCTTCTACCACTCCGCATCCAAAGTGATCACATCTTAAGCACTTACCGCATTCCTGCATCGCCTCATCGTAGGACATTCCGTTTTCCACCGGTTCGAAATTGTTCTTACGCTCTCTTGCGGAACGGTCTGTCAGATGCACTCTGCCGTAATGGGTTCTGTCATTCTCTCTGGGCTCCGGGATCTTAATATCCTCCAGATATTTATGATGATACCCAAGGTATTCATCAATGTTCAGCGCTGCTACTTTGCCGGCACCAATAGCCTTAATTACGGTTGCCGGACCGAATACACAGTCACCGCCGGAGAAAATCTTGTCATAGCTCTTAAGTCTGGTGGTATCTAATGTCTCAAATGTCTTTCTTCGGGGATTCACATCATACTCTGCAAAAGGTGCAGAGACAATATCCTGACCGATGGCCATAAGTACCACTTCACAGGGCACCTCGATCTCGGGTTTATTTGCCACCGTTACGGAAGGCTTTCCCTGTTTGTCATACACACTGATGATCTGGGGCTGTGCCACAAATCCATAGACATTCCCCTCCGCATCCGCATTGATCTTCACCGGTGCATTCAGTGTCAACAGTTCCACGCCCTCTTCAATAGCTCCCTGGATTTCGGAAGGCAGTGCTGTCATGTCGATCTGACGTCTGCGGTAGATCACCGTTACCTCTTTTGCATGGCACCGGATGGCAGAACGGGCACAGTCCATGGCTACGTTTCCGCCGCCTACGACCACCACACGTTTGCCGGTATAATCCGGGATGTTGCCTCTACCGATCTCGCCCAACATTTCCACTGCGGAATAGACTCCGTTGCTGTTCACGCCGTCTACGTTTACAGATTTACCTACCTGGGCACCGATAGCAATATAGATCGCATTGTACTGCTCCTTAAGCTGCTCCATAGTGATATCCCTGCCGATGGCAGTATTGTAATGCACTGTAATATTACCGGTAGACAGGATCGCATTGATATCTTCGTCCAGTCTGTCCTTGGGCAGACGGTAATTGGGAATACCGTATCGCAGCATTCCTCCCAGCGCTTCTCTCTCTTCATATACATCTACCTTATGTCCCATCAGAGACAGATAATAGGCAGTCGTCAGTCCGGAAGGACCTCCTCCTACGATAGCTACTTTTTTACCGGTGGTGACATTACACTCCGGCACCTTTACCTGATCTGCCGCGATCTGATCCACCGCGAATTTCTTCAATCCACGGATATTGACCGGGCTGTCTATCAGGTCTCTGCGGCATTTTGCCTCACAGGGGTGTTCACAGATAAATGCGCATGCCGTGGGAAAAGGATTGTCCCTGCGGATCAGATTAATGGCATCTGCATAGCGATGTTCACCGATCAGCGCAATATACCCCGGAATATCCACATGTGCGGGACAATGGGAAATACAGGGAACCTTCTGTCCCACTTCCGCCTGGCATCTGTGCTGTTCAATATGGCTCATGTATTCATCACGGAACAGCTCCACACTCTGCAATACGATGTTGGCCGCCTCATAACCTATGGCACAGTCTGCCGTATCCTGAATCATTTCCGCCAGGGATACCATATTGTTAAAAGTATCCATATCCGCCTTACCGTCCAGAATGCTGCGCATCATATTCTCTACCTGTTCCAGTCCGTCACGACACGGAACACATTTACCGCAGGTCTGACTTCTGGCACTTTGTAAAAAAGAAAGCTGCACTGCGATCGGGCAGACACCGGGAGGATTTCCCTTCACCCTCTTTACAAATTTATCTAGGAATTTTGTTGTCTTTTCATTCATTTCATTTTTGTAAATAATATTCTCGGAATGCATGAAACCCTCCTGTGTACGTCCTGTCATGATGAGTACTGTATCTCTTCCAACAGGCATAAGATTTTACCGACTACCCCGAATACTTAAAAAGGTATAATGTAAGTGCTTACATTATACCTTCTTGAGAAACATTCTTCAATTAGATTAATTATTTAACAAACCTGTTATTTTTTTAGCGAAGTACCATTACCGCATTCCCCGTCTTCTTCCCGTAAGATACGGATTCCGTGAGCCAGTGTATCCAGTACTGCCTCCAGGCATTCCTTCACTGCTTTCGGACTTCCCGGCAGATTTACGATCAACGTCCGGTTACGGATGACACTGGCAGCTCTGCTTAACATCGCCCGGGGAGTGATCTGCAGACTGTAATAGCGCATTGCCTCTGCGATTCCAGGTGCATTTCTGGTAGCTGCCCGCATAGTAGCTTCCGGGGTATTATCTCTGGGAGAAAAACCGGTTCCTCCGGTAGTGAATACCACATCCACATCCTCTTCATCCGCAAGCCTTACCATTTCCCGGTATAAGCCTTCCGCATCATCAGACAGTACCACCTGACTTACCACTTCATAACCCTGTTTTTCTATGATACTGCGGATAGCGGGACCACTCTCATCTTCCCGCTCTCCTTTGCTCCCTTTGTCACTGGCAGTAATGATCCCCGCATGGAGTTTTCTGGTACTGATCAGTTTTAAGGTATCACCGACATCGATTCTGCCGCCATGCAGTACCCTGGCGAACACGCCCTCTCTGGGCATGATGCAGTCCCCCACCATATGGAAGATCTCGCATTCCGAATGGCATTTTTTCCCTATCTGCGTGATCTCCAGCACCACCTCATTACATTTGAAAATACTTCCCACCGGGTAAGATTTAAAATCATATCCTTTCACCAGCAGATTTTCACCAAAAGCTCCATCCGCCACGTTCGCGCCTCGTGCGCGGAATTTTTCCACCTCTTCCCAGGATAACAGGCTTACCTGTCTGTGCCAGTTGCCCGCATGGGCATCCTTCTCCAGTCCCCAGTCTTCTATAAAGTTACAGCTTCCGATATTTTGCTTGGCTGTTCCTTTTTTCTCACTGATACATACTGCTGCTACTTCTCCTGCCATAACTGTCAACCTTTCTTTCCCGCCCGGTCCGTTCTGCCTGTCCGCACCGGTCATGTTTTGTATCTATCCGCCGATCTGTACCATCTTGCGCTGTTCTTCCGCTCCATCCGTCAGACCTCCGTCAGCTGCCTTTTCCCGGAAATGATGCTCTGACGGTTTCTCCCGGACAGCAGCAAGAATCCGCTCCCGGATCTCTTCATCCAAAGCTCCGCTTCGAAGCAGTGTTTTCAGCTCCAGTCCCCTGTCATAATGCAGGCAGAGCTTTAATCTTCCTTCGCAGGTCAGGCGGACTCTGTTACATTCCCTGCAGAACTTGTGGGAAATCGGACTGATGAATCCGATCCTGCCGGAAAATCCCGGAAACTGATAATATTCTGCCGGACCGTCCGTTTTTTCGTAAGGATCTGCTGCACGCCCCGCCACTGCCAGCGGCGATTTCCCCGGAACTGCTATTGCTGCTCCAAATCTTCTCTCCAGCCGACTTAAAATCTCCTTCGAGGAAATTCCCGTATAATCTTTTCCACAGCCAATGGGCATCAGCTCGATGAATCGGACATCCACGGGCCTGTCCGCTGCCAGTGCGGCAATTCCTTCCATATCCTCTCCATTCATCTCCACGCAGGGAACGCAGTTGATCTTCACCCTAAGCTGCTGCTCCAGCGCCGCATCGATTGCGCGGAGCACACTGTCCACACCTGCTGCACGATCTGCACGGTCACAGCCTGTGATGCAGCGAAAACGTTCCGGATCCAACGTGTCCAGGCTGATGTTCACTGCCGTAAGTCCCGCTTTGCGGTACACCTCTGCCTGCGGTGCGAACAGCGTCCCATTGGTAGTCATGGCGATCTCCCGGATTCCCGGCAATCCATGGATCTGCTCCACCAGCCACGGCAGATTTTTCCGTACCATGGGTTCCCCACCGGTCAGACGCACCTTCCGGATTCCCAGTTGTTCCATGATCCCCACCAACCGGAAGATTTCTTCCAGCGTCAATATCTCCTCATGGGCTAACGGCGTGATCCCTTGCGGCGGCATGCAGTATCTGCACCGGAGATTACACTTGTCCGTCACCGATATCCTCAAATAATCAATTTCTCTTCCCAGACCGTCCTGCATTATGTACTCCTTTTATTTTTTCAGCCATATGATCTGTTCCGGCGGCATTTTCAGATACAGTGTTTCTGTATTTTTCAGTGCCTGCCATTCCTCCTTCGGCAATTCATAGGTCAACACCTCTGACGCATGTTCCCCTGTCCGATTACCATTACAAAACAGTACCACTGTGGAAAAGGTATCCTCGATCACACGCAGGATGTGACACTCCAGCACATTCGTTGCCTCCATTGCCGGAACGACCTGAAAATAGTGTGCCCGGAATGCCGCATATTTGTAGCTGCCTTCCTCGGACGGCGCAGACAGGCGGATTCCCCAGTCTGTTGCCGCATATCCGCCATCAGATTCAGCCTGCAGCATCGAGACATTTTTACATCCGGTCAGAAGTGTTGCCGCCAGAGACGCCGGATTCTGAAAAAGCTCCTCTTTCGGCTGCACATCCAGGAGCTGTCCGTCTTCCATGACTGCGATGCGGTCCGTCATACGATAGGCCTCATTCCGGTCATGGGATACGAACAGTACTGTCTTCCCATAATCTTCCATAACCTTCATCAGTTCCCGCTCCAACTGCATCTTCAGATAATTGTCCAGTGCTGTAAAGGGCTCATCTAACATCAATATCTCCGGCTCCCCTGCCAACATTCTTGCCATGGCGGTACGCTGCTTCTGTCCACCGGACAACTGCGCCGGATACAGCTGCTCCTTACCTTCCAGGAAAAAGCGTTTCACATACTCCGATGCTTTCTTCCTGTCACCTGCACCGCACAGGATATTCTGCAGCACCGTCATATTCGGGAAGAGTGCATAATCCTGAAATAAATAGCCTACTCTCCTCTTCTGTACCGGCAGATGGATCCGTTTCTCCGAATCAAAAAACACTTTATCGTCCAGCCGGATCACACCTTTATCCGGCTTTTCGATTCCTGCGATGCATTTGAGTGTCATGCTCTTGCCGCAGCCGGAAGCACCTAACAGCCCCAATACCTCTTTTTCTGCGGTAAACTTTACTTTCAGTAGAAAGTTACCACATTTTTTCTCAATATCCACATACAAAGCCATTATCTCTTTCCACCGCCTCTCCGCTCCTGATACCCCATCCAGTAATTCATCAGGAAAATGGTGAAAAAGGAAATTCCCATGATAATAGCTACCCAGTAATAGGCCAGACTGCGGTCACCGCTCTGCACTGCCGTGTAGATTGCCACCGACATGGTCTGTGTCTTTCCTGGAATATTTCCGGCTAACATGATCGTCGCACCGAATTCCCCCATAGCCCTGGCAAATGCCAGAATCGTGGCAGCCGCCACACCGGGCCATGCCGCCGGCAGCTGAATCCGAAAAAAAATTTTTGTCTCCGACATTCCCAGCGTCCGTGCAGCATAGATCAGATTCACATCCACCTGCTCCAGGGCGCCGCGGGCTGTCCGGTACATGATGGGAAAAGATACCACCACTGCCGCGATCACCGCCCCCTGCCAGGTGAACAGCACACTGATTCCCATTTTTAAGAGCAGCCCGCCTAACAGACTGTTTTTCCCGAAAATGATCAACAGGAAAAATCCGACTACCGTAGGAGGCAATACCATCGGCAGAGAGAAAATGCCGTCAATCAGTGCCTTGCCCGCTCTTAAGGAGAGGACCAGTCTTGCAGAAAGCAGACCTAAAAAAAACGTAAATACCGTCGCACATACTGCGACCTTCAGGGAGATCCATAAGGGTGAAAAATCCATTTCTGCTCCTATTCTGCCGCAGAGAATCCGTAGCCTTCGAATTTCTGCATGGTATGATCGGTCTGCAGATATGCAAGGAACTCTGCCGCCGCATCTGCGTGTTCACTCGCCTTCACGATTCCCACCGGATAGATCACCTGTTTACAGGAACCTACGGGAGCCTCGCAGACGATCTGGATGTTCTCGCCCACATAAGCATCTGTTGCATATACCACACCACAGTCCACAGCACCGGTTTCTACCCAGGAGAGTACCGTGCGGACATCGGAGCCGTAGTTTGCCTTTGTCTTTACCGTATCCAGAATTTCCAGAGAGTTGAAAATCTCCTCGGAGTACTGACCTACCGGCACACTGCCCGGCTCTCCCAGACCGATCATGCCGACTTTATCTGTTGCCACATCTTCGAAAGAGCTAATGTCCTTATCACTGCCTTCCGGAACGATCAGAACTACCTTATTTTCCAACAGATTCACAATAGAGTCCGGATCCATCAGTCCCTCATCGTTCAAAGCTGTCATCTGTTTGGTAGCTGCGGAGAAAAACAGGTCTGCCGGAGCGCCTTCCTCGATCTGTGTCTGTAAGGCTCCGGATGCTCCATAAGAAAAGTGCAGTGTCACATTTGGGTGTGCTGCTTCATACTCTGTCTTGATCTCGTTGCATACATCCGTCAGGGAAGCTGCCGCTAAAATCGTCAGTTCCACAGCCGCCCCGGTATCTACTGCATTCTTCGTTTCAGATCCACATCCTGCAAGCAGCATTGCTGCCAGGATCGTTGTCATTACTGCTGTCATTTTTTTATTATATTTTTTCATAATATTCTGTTCTTTGAAAATGTCCGCTCTTGCCACCCATCTTTTCCTCCAGATGGATCTCCCCCATTTCCATGCCGCGGTCCATTGCCTTGCACATATCATAGATGGTAAGCAGTGCCACGTTCACCCCGGTCAGTGCCTCCATCTCCACGCCGGTACGCCCGGATAATTTTGCTGTACAGCAACACCGTATCGTGCAGGTCTCCTCTTCCATAACAAAATCTATGGTGACCTTTGTCAGCATCAGTGGATGACACAGAGGGATCAGCTCCCAGGTCCGTTTGGCCGCCATGATCCCTGCGATCCGCGCAGTTCCCAGAACATCTCCCTTTTTCGCCGTACCGTCCTTCACCGCGTCAAATACTTCACGGCTCACCCGGATACAGCCACTTGCTGTGGCACATCTCTCTGTAATATTCTTGTCTGTTACATCTACCATGATGGCGTTTCCCTGCGCATCAAAATGAGTAAAGCCTGACATTTTTGTTTCCTTTCTGTTGTTTACTGCTTCCCAAAACCGCAATTGGGGAAGTGACATACCTCACAGTTCAGGCACAATCCACCCTCTCCGTAACTGTCCAGATCAGCTTTCGTCAATCGTTCTCCTGCCAGTACTCTCGGCAGTACCAGGTCAAATACCGTGCGTCCCGCATACATCACACAGCCCGGCAGTCCCAGCACCGGGATCTCTCCCAGATAAGATAACAGGAACATGGCTCCGGGAATCACCGGTGCCCCATAAGACACAATATCCGCTCCCGTAGCTTTGATCGCTCCCGGTGTCCTGTCATCCGGATCCACGCTCATGCCGCCGGTACACAGCACCATGTCTGCGCCCTGACGGACAAACTTAAGAATCGCTGCCGAAATATCCTCCTGGCAGTCATCCAGGATCACCTGTCCCATCACTTCCGTATCATATGCCGCAAGCTTTGCCCGGATGGCAGGTCCGAAAGCATCCTGTATCCTGCCTTTAAAAACTTCACTGCCGGTGGTGACGATCCCTACCTTTTTATGGGACATGGGTAGGATCTTAAGAAGCGGTTCCCCACCGGCTGCTTCCTTTGCCCGGTTCATTTTTTCCTCTTCGATCACCAGTGGGATAATGCGCGTGGCTGCCAGCCTGTCTCCTGCTTTCACCGGAAAATTGCCGTGAATGGTGGCGATCATCATCTCTCCCAGTCCGTTCACCGCACGTAATTTTTCGGAATTGATCTTGAGCAATCCGTCTGCTGCTGCCCGGATCTCGATCTTGCCTTCCTTCGGTTCACTGGCAGTCATATTGTCATTGATGCACAGATCCCGTAAAATTACCGCCGCCTCGTCCTCATGCAGGATACCCTCTTTTTTCTCCCACACATAGAGATGTTCCTTACCCACAGATAACAATACGGGAATATCCTCTTTCGTGACAATATGCCCCTTACGGAACACGGCATCCTTCACTACTCCCGGAATGATCTGGGTAATATCATGGCACAGCACCTGTCCCACTGCATCTTCTGTTCTGATCAGTTTCATCGTAATCTCCCTGATATACCAAAGTATCCTAAAATACAGGCATAAATGCCTGCTATATCATTCATGTCATACACAGGGCAGTTCACCACATCCTGCGTCACTACATCGGTTGCAACCGCGATCAGATGCTCTGTGGCACATACTGTATGCTCCGACACCGCTCTCCGTACCACTTCAACCTTCGGATACGCGGAATCCTTCAATCCCTCCAGGATCAGAACATCCACATCCCCGCAGGCAGCTATCATATCCTCCGCGGTCACTTTTCCCTTACGGTTCACAGAGGACTGCGTGTCGGAATAAATAGCACTGATCCTGGCCCCTGCCTCCGTAAAACGGTACGTGTCCGTTCCTTCCTGATCCATGGCGTACTCATGCCCGTCGTGTTTGATCACACCTACGCGGTATCCGTCCCGGATGAACTCGTTGATCAGCTTAATGATCAGTCCGGTCTTGCCGCTGTCCTTGACTCCGCTGACACAGAAGATAAGCGGCAGGCTTAAACTTTCATACTCTTCTCTGGTATTGATATTGCGCAGCTGCTTTTTATCAAAACAGCTGCTCTCCAGACGAATGTATTTGGTCCGCACCCTGCGCAGGATCTGCATCAGACGATACTGCCCCTGTTCGATCAGTTCTTCTATCACCGGCAGTATTTTTTTCGAATAAATGGCACACAGCGGATGAATATGATCCTCATCTACCATGCAATAGCAGTCATAGTCCGAGGAAATAAATTCTGCCATATACCGCACCAGATCTCCCGTGATAAAGGGCATATCTCCGGCACAGACAAATACATAATCGCAAGATGTATGGATCAGGACCTGACGGATTCCTTCCATAGGTCCGATCTCCCTGTGCTCATCACAGACAACGGAAAGCCCCAGATCCTCATATTCTCCTGGCATAGCAGCAGAAATACAGGGCTTCTCATCGAACCCCCGGAGTTCCTCACAGATTCTGTCTAAGAATCTGCGGTTCTGATATTCCATTAAGACCTTGTTCTGCCCCATCCGGCTGCTCTTGCCGCCGGCGAGGACCGCTGTGCCAAGGGTAAATTTTTGTATTTCCTGCATGTTGATTTTCCTCCCGTGCAAGCACGTCGAAACGGTTTTTCCCGTCGTTGCCTTTCATGATACCATAAGGATTGCTCCGTGCAAGCACGTCGAAACTATTTGTCTTGTGACCTTTATATCATTTAAAGTATTGGATCTTCACTTCATCTCCGGGGTGCAGCTCCCTCCCCGGTTCTATATCTATAAAGCAATTACAATCTCTCATATTGGAAAGCACCGAAGACGCATGTACTGCTGTGGGCAGTGTCACTCTGCCTTCCTCCGCATATGCCCGGACAAAGCGTCTGAGCTTATTCACCTTCGGATAAGGGTCAGAAAGCACCGCTTGCGTTCTTCGCACCTTCAAGAATGCATCCTGTGTCAAATACGCTGCCAGTTCCCAAAAATAATACTCAAAATTGGCATACGCCGCATAAGGATTTCCCGACAGGCTTAAGATGGCTTTACCATCCAGGACACTGCCGATCGTCGGAGTTCCCGGCTGGATGTTGGCATGGGAAAATATTTTTTTCGCTCCCAGTTCTTCCAACACTTCCGTCAGCAAATCCTTTTTCCCCACAGACACACCACCGGTAGTGATCACAATATCCGCTGTTTTCAGGCACTGCTGTATTTTTTCCTTCAATAATTCTTTATCATCTCCGCAGATTTCCGTGAAAGGCACCTGTATTCCCTGTCTTTCCATGGAAGCCCGCAGCATATAAGCGATACTGTTATATATTTTCCCCGGTAAAAGTGGCGTTCCCGGTGCCATCAGTTCTGAACCTGTGGATAGAATACTGCACTTTATCCTCTCACAGACCGGCACCTTGTAAATGCCGAGACTTGCCAAAAGCCCCATATGGAGTGCACGCAGATGTGTCCCCCGTGCAAGGATCTGCTCACCCTCACGGATGTCCTCTCCCACACAGCAATAATTTGTTCCCGCTGTAATCTCCCGGTAGATCTGTACCTGTTTTTCGCCATAATCGGTATCTTCCTGCCGGATGACCGCATCGTATCCTTCCGGCACATAAGAACCGGTCATCACCCGTACTGCGCATCCCTCTTCATAAGGAATCTCTGCACAATCTCCGGCAAATAATTCTCCCACGATCTGCAATGTAACCGGATGTTCTCTGTCCGCACCCGACGTATCCTCCGCCCGTACGGCATAACCGTCCATGGCAGACTTCGGATAGGGAGGAATCATCATCTGCGCCACAATATCCTCACCGAGGATCCGGTCACAGGCATCCGTAAGTGCCACATATTCTGTTTTTTCTATAGGCTTTACCTCTGCCAGTAATGCCTCCAGACATTCTTCCAATTCTTTCATGTGCGGCTCCTCTCACTGTGTTTTATTCCGTGCTGTTCCACCGGAATGAAACAGGCTCCCTGTCCGTTCTCAGGATTATTTTCTTGCATCATGATAGATCTCTATCCGATCCGGCCAGGCTCTGCAGATCAGATTCAGCCGGTACTTTTTTGCAAGCTCTATTGCCTGATCTGTAGGTACTGCCTTGGACGCCAGCACCGGAATCCCGGCAGCGATCACCTTCTGTACCATGTCCGTAGGAACCCGCCCTGTAGTAAACAAAATGCACTCGGACAATTCCAGCTGTTTCAAAAGTGCATAGCCGATACATTTATCCAATGCGTTATGTCTTCCGATATCTTCCATGCGGCATACGCATTTGTCTCTTACTCCGAGATAACAGCTGTGGGTTCCTCCTGTCTGTCTGTGCAGCTCGCAGTCTCCGGCGAATTCTTCCGCCAGGGCAAATACCCACGCATTCTGCCATTCTGTCCCGGGTAATTCCCGTAACTGTCTTTTTCCGTTTTTTTCCAGAAAAGTAAGATTCCCGATGCAACAGGAAGCCTCTCTGTCTGTCGCTATCTGTCTATCGCTTCCCCGTAAATTTTCCTGCAGAAAAACTCTCGCACTTCTACCGCTCTCGCAGATCGTAATGCTCTCCACATCCCGGACGCTTTCAATCCAGCCTTCCGTGAAAAGTCTCCCCAGTATCAGCTCCGGCAGATGTGTGGCTGTGCAGGTCAGACGAAATGTCAGTTGCTCATCCACATAGACATCCAGGAAATGTTCACAGACAATCTCTCTGCTTCTGCCCCTTTCCTGCTTCCCACAGTTCCCGGGACCGTCCGGCTCCACTGCGATATAAGTCTGTGAGACTGCATTATGTAGTTGTTCCATACGGTCATTGATCTGCATTTATCGTTCTCTTTCCATCATTCAAAGTAACATTTCTATGTAAGCACTTACATTTTACATCAAACTCCGGCTCCCCGCAAGCAAAAAAATGCGTGCAGAGATGATCCACACGCATTTTCTGATTATCCTGTTTTAAACTATTCCAAGCCTTCTGTCAGCGATTACTCGATCACATGGATCCAGCCCTTAGGAGCTTCGATCCTGCCCATCTGGATACCGGTCAGGGTCTCATACAGTTTCTTGGTGACAGGTCCCATCTCGGTCATGCCGCTGGGCAGGCAGATCTCTTTGCCGTGGTCAACGATCTTACCAACAGGGGAGATAACTGCTGCGGTACCACACAGACCAGCCTCTGCGAAGTCTTTTACTTCATCCAGGTATACTTCTCTCTCTTCTACTTCCAGTCCCAGATATTCCTTGGCAACATATACCAGAGAACGACGGGTGATGGAAGGAAGGATACTGTCGGACTTGGGAGTTACGACCTTGTTGTCCTTGGTAACGAACAGGAAGTTCGCACCGCCGGTCTCCTCTACCTTTGTACGGGTAGCAGCATCCAGGTACATATTCTCATCGTAGCCTTCCTTGTGAGCGGATACGATAGCATGTAAGCTCATAGCGTAGTTCAGACCAGCCTTGATGTGACCGGTTCCGTGAGGTGCCGCACGATCGAAGTCGGTGACACGGATGGTCAGAGGCTTAGCGCCGCCCTTGAAGTAAGGTCCCACAGGGGTGCACAGGATACGGAACTGATACTCATCCGCAGGCTTTACACCAATGACAGGGTTGCTGCCGAACATATAAGGACGAATGTACAGAGTTGCGCCGCTGCCGTAAGGAGGCACGAAAGCATCGTTCGCCTTAACCGTCTCAGTAACAGCTTCCACGAAACGCTCCTTGGGGAAAATAGGCATCTCCAGTCTTGCTGCGGAAGACTCCAGACGCTCACCATTTAAGTCAGGACGGAAGGTTACGATATGTCCGTCTTCTGTGGTGTAGGCCTTCAGACCCTCGAATACGGTCTGTGCATACTGCAGTACACCTGCGCACTCATTTAATACGATGTTGGGGTCCTGGGTCAGCTGACCGTCATCCCATTTGCCATCCTTGTAATTGGACACATATCTGTAATCCGTAGGGATATAACCGAAACCGATATTACCCCAGTCAATGTTCTTCTTTTCCATTTTGTATTCCTTCTTTCCTCGGTTTACCACTCTGCCTGTTGATTTCTCTTAACAGAATTTATTGATTTTCATTATTATACCATTTGTAATAAAAGTCAATATACACATTTATGCTTTCCAGTGCTTTTTTCAGCGAAAATGTGGCTCATTTCTCCTTTTAGTTGAAAACTCAAATTAAATTCACTACAATTATTTTTCTCCGGTAGCTTCCTGATATGCACTGTTCGCTACCACTGACCATCCGGTCTTATCCCCCGCAATGACCTGCAGATCTTCACTGCGGACCGCATAAAACTCCACGATCTGTGCTGCCTCTGTGGACAGATTCTCTTCCGGATTCCGGTACAGCACGAAAATCTCACATTTTCCGTTCTGCGAGGTACGATTGTAGACCAGCGTGTATGCATAGGTCTTTCCCGCCTGCTCCTGTTCTCCCAGCTGCAGATAGAAATTGCCTTTGGCATTGTAGCAGACTTCGAAGGAAAAGCCCTGTTGTTGCAGCACAGCATCATATACTGCCTGTGCGTAAGGCTCTAAGGGATCCTGTACATCTTCCGCGGTTTCCGTCTCCGACGCATAGTATTCCGCAAGCCACTGTTCTTCCATCGCCTGCTTTGCTACCGTTTCTGCATCCTCCGGGTGGGTATTTTCTTCCTTGTCCATCAATTCCGTCAGATAAGTAATGTAATCCTCACCGGCAAGCTCCGTCTCTCTCCGAAACAGCACGCCCTCTGGACGCCAGTAGGAATACCAGTGCCTGTCCGGGAACTCCATCTCTTCCACACTGATCAGATTCTCTGTGAGCCGCGTCTCCGAAGGGATGTCATTTTCAAACCAAATCCAGGCAATTCCGGCAAACGTGACGATCAGGCACAGCACTGCCCACAAAGCAATGCCGATATCCTCCAGCCACTCCCATTTCCCGGGAGTTCCCCACTTGTCCCGTATTTTCCGGTGCAGCCTGATGGGTACTCTCAGATATACATAAAACAGGAGAAGCAGCAGACACAGCAGATCCCCCAGTAACAACACATAACTGCGAAAACTTACGGGACCACCCCACAGAATCATTCTGGCTGCCACATATATTCCTGCCAGAGTAAGCAGTAAAACCGTAACTGCCAAATATATCTTCTTTTTCATCGTTTTCCGCACTCAGGCTTTCTTGCGCTCGTACTTTAAGAACTGATAGGTAATGTCAAAATAGACCTGTTCGTCGCTGTCTGCGGTAATCTCCCACTCAGGATCACTGTCTAGATCCGGGAAATAGGCATCCGCCTCGTAGGCATGGTCAATCTTCGTCACATGGGCCACGTCACAGTAAGGCAGCATCTGGCGGTAAATACTCTCTCCGCCGATGATATAGATATTCTCTTCGTCATATTTCTTCAGTTCTTCCAGCAATTCTTCAATAGAGTGTACCACGATCGCATCCTTGACCTGATAATTCGGATCTTTGGACAAAATAATGTTGATGCGGTTCTTTAAAGGCATGCCCTGGGGAAACGTCTCTAAGGTCTTACGTCCCAGAACGACGACCTTACCGGTGGTCTCCTCGCGGAAATGCTTATGGTCATTGGGGATGCGGATCAGCAGTTCATTCTTGCTGCCGATGGCCCAGTTGTTGTCTACTGCTACAATTAAATTCATGGTGTACCTCGTTTCTGTTTGTTTCTATGATAATAACCGGTTTCTCCGTGCTTCGCACTCACGAAACCGTACTGATATTCGTATTCCGGGCTACCGCCCTACTTACTCATGTCAGATTGCAATCGGAATATCCCTGATCTGTTCGCCGGTCTGGTAACCTTCCAGCTTCACATCATCCGGTGTAAACTGATAGAAGTCCCTGATCTCCGGGTTCAGCCAGAACTTCGGTGCCGGGAAGGGTTCTCTGCTGATGAGTTCCTTAATGGCATCCACGTGGCGGTCATAGATATGAGCATCCGCAATGACATGCACCAGCTCGCCCACGTTCATATCGCAGACCTGCGCCAACATATATACCAGCACCGCATACTGTACCACATTCCAGTTGTTGGCTGCCAGTACGTCCTGGGAGCGTTGGTTTAAAATGGCATTCAGGGTCAGCCTGTCCTCTCCCTTTTTCTGTGTCACGTTAAAGGTCATGCTGTAGGCGCAGGGATACAGATTCATCTCGTGCAGATCCTGATGGACATAGATGTTGGTCATGATCCGGCGGCTGAAAGGATTGTTCTTCAGATCGTAGATCACGCGGTCCACCTGATCCATCATGCCTTCCTTATACTGATGCTTCACCTGCATCTGATAGCCGTATGCCTTACCGATCGAACCGTTTTCATCTGCCCACTCATCCCAGACGTGGCTGTTTAAATCATGAATGTTGTTGGACTTGCGCTGCCAGATCCACAGCATCTCATCTGTGGCGGATTTTAATGCCGTCCGGCGCAAGGTCAGGATTGGGAACTCCTTCGACAGGTCGTACCGGTTCACCACTCCGAATTTCTTAATGGTATAGGCAGGAGTGCCGTCCGGCCAGTGGGGGCGCACTTTCTCGCCCTCCGTACTGGTACCGTTCGTTAAAATGTCATTGCACATATCGATAAAAATATGATCCGCTAAACTCATGTTGTCTCCTTATTCTGATTCTAATTATAAATCGTACCCCCCCCTTCGTATTCCGGACTATCGTCCTACATACTCAGGGTTGTTTGTGCCGATGGATGCACTTTATATCTCCCACTTGTCGCACAGGGAATTGATCTGGTCCGCGAACTTCGCCATATCCTTGTTGGTCATGACACCCTCGCTCTTCGTAACCAGTGCCAGTAAGCGTCTCGCAGAGGCAAGCAGTCGTTCGAAGACTCCGGTAGCAGGCTTCGTCTTTTTCTGCACGGCAACAGGTGCTGCCTCATAGGTGAACTTATTGACTGCAAGATCGAACTCTGTACCGCTGTAAGGAGCATAGGCTCTCTGCCCATACTCCATCTTCAGGCATTCGGCAAATCCGGTACATACGCTGTCTTCTCCATGTACCACGAACACCTTCTTCGGCTTTTCTTCAAAGGCCTGGATCCAGTCGATCAGACCTTCCTTATCCGCATGACCGCTCAGTCCCGTCATTTTCCGGATCTCGGCGCGCACTGAAACCGTCTCACCGAACAGCTTCACCTCGTCAGCACCCTCTACCAGTGCCCGGCCCAGTGTTCCCACCGACTGATAACCGACGAACAGGATCGTACACTCCGGTCTCCACAGATTATGCTTCAGATGATGCCGGATACGTCCTGCATCACACATACCGGATGCGGAGATAATGACCTTAGGTGTCTCGTCAAAGTTGATGGCTTTGGATTCCTCACTGGTGATAGACAGCTTTAATCCTGAAAAAGCAATGGGATTAATGCCCTCTTTTACGAATTCCATCGCCTCATCATCGAAGCATTCCCACCTGTTCTCCTGGAATATACCGGTAGCCTCTACCGCCATGGGACTGTCCACATACACCGGGAAATCTTCATGACCCTTTACCAGGCGCCCTACCTTGATCTTCCGCAGGAAATACAAAATCTCCTGGGTACGGCCCACAGCAAAAGACGGGATCACCACGTTACCGCCCCGGTCTAAGGTCTCCTGCAGCACCTTGGTCAGTTCTGCCACATAATCCAGCTTATCCTTCGGATGCAGTCTGTCACCGTAGGTAGACTCCATCACGACATAATCCGCTTCCTTCGTAGGTGTCGGATCCTTAAGTAACGGCTGGTGCTTGTTGCCGATATCGCCGGAAAATACGATTTTTTTCGTATTGCCGTCCTCCGTCAGCCAGACTTCGATGCTGGCAGAGCCCAGCAGATGTCCGATATCCGTAAAACGGATTTTTACTCCCTCGCATACTTCCACGATCGTATTGTAATGGCAGGGAACGAACCGGCGGATCACACCATCTGCATCCTCCATGGTATACAGCGGCTCCACCACTGCATTATTCGCAGAACGTTTTGCCTTACGATTCTTCCATTCCGCTTCGGCACTCTGGATATGTGCACAGTCACGCAGCATAATGCTACACAGATCCGCCGTAGCATCCGTGGTATAGATCTGTCCTCTGAAGCCTCTGGCATACAGAAGCGGCAGAAGACCCGAATGATCCACATGAGCATGAGTCAGGAATACATAATCGATCATGGATTCCGCCACCGGCAACGGCACATTTTCAAATACATTGACACCCTGCTCCATACCGTAGTCCACTAAAATATGTTTCCCGGCAACCTCCAGATAATGACAGCTTCCGGTTACTTCATGGTCTGCCCCCACAAACACAAGTTTCATAGCTCTACCTCCGTTTTTGTAATGTTATTTTAAAGCATTGGCTGTTTCATAGAACTGATAATAAATTCCCTTCTGCTCCATGAGCTGGTCGTGATCGCCTTCCTCAACGATACCATCGTCCGTCAGCACCAGGATCCGGTCCGAATTGCGGATACTGGATAGTCTGTGGGCTATGGTCAGGGTCGTGCGTCCCTCCGACAGCTCTCCTAAGGACTTCGCCACCGCAAATTCACTCTCATTATCCAGTGCGGAAGTAGCCTCATCCAGTATGATAATGGGCGGATTCTTCAGAAATACTCTGGCGATGCTGATCCGCTGCTTCTGTCCCCCGGACAGCTTCACGCCCCGCTCTCCCACATAAGTATCATAGCCGTCCTTCAGTTCCATGATAAAATCATGTGCTCCGGCGCGTTTTGCCGCCTCGATCACGTCTTCTTTGGAAGCTCCCGGACGTCCATAGGAGATATTTTCATAAATCGTACCGGAGAACAGATATACATCCTGCTGCACGATACCGATATTGCCCCGCAGGCTCTTCAACGTAAAATGCTTGATATCCTGACCGTCCAGCAGGATCTTTCCTTCCGAGACATCATAGAATCTGGGGATCAGATTGCACAGTGTCGTCTTTCCTCCACCGGAGGGTCCGACGATCGCCACCTTTTCCCCCGCATGGATCTGCAGGTTCAGATTCGTAAATACCTTATTGTGATCATCCGGATATTCAAAGCTTACTTTTTCAAAAGAGATCTCTCCCTTCGGATCTTTCAGTTCGACCGCATCCGGTTCGTCAAAGATCTCGATATCCGCATCCACGATCTGTAGAAAACGCTCGATGCCGGTCATACCCCTCTGGAACTGCTCGGCGAATTCAATGATACGACGGATCGTTGCGATCAGTGTGGACACATACAGCATATATGCCACCAGATCACCTGCGGCTATCTTACCTCTTACCATGAAGATACCGCCTGCCACCAGGACTACCAGATACATCAGTCCGTCGAACAGCTTGACTGTGGTATTAAATGCCGCCATGTAGCGGTAGGTCAGCTTTTTGATGTCCAGGAAAGTACCGTTGTCCTTCTCGAACTTATCATTTTCCACCTCTTCGTTGGTAAATGCCTTAACGACCTTATGTCCTAAGAGGCTGTCCTCGATCCGGGCATTCAGTTCGCCGATCTGATTGCGCTGCTTACGGAAAGCGCTCCGCATCCGGAAATTCAGGATCATGCACACGCCGCACATAAGCGGTACACATAAAAAGATCATCAAAGTCAGCGGCAGATTGATATTTGCCAGAATGACAAAAGAGATCACCGTCTTGATCCCGGCGATGAAAAATTCCTCCGGGCAATGATGGGCGAATTCCGTCACATCGAATAAGTCATTGGTGATCCGCCCCATGATCTGACCGACTTTGGTATTGTTATAGTAGGTATTGGACAGCTTCTGCAAATGATTGTACGCATCTCTGCGCATGTCCGTCTCGATCTTCGCTCCCATGACGTGTCCCATGTCGGACATATAGTAGCCGGCGATGCAGTCCACGATACGAAGTCCGAAATACAAAATGCCAAGCGTAAGTATGGTCTTCACCGACAGGGCAGCCAGATCCCGCAGCCCCTCATTGGTAATATAGCGCATGATCAGTGGCAATACCAGTTCGCAGACCGTGGTTAACGCTGCACAGAACAGATCCATGCACAGGGTAAAACGATATTTTTTAAAATAAGGTGCAAATCTGCGAAAAAGTTCGCGGGTAGTATATTGTTTATTCTCCATTGCTATTAAATTCCTTTTTGATCATTTCTATAAATGTTTCTTATAAATATTTCCCCTCTCCCTGATAAAAACGAACTTTCCCTTTTTGTTCTTTCTTCTGTTCATACAATGTATTATCCGCTGCAGACAGGAAATCCCACACCCGGTTTGGTTCCTTCGGAATAGCACAGACACCACCTACGGAAATCGTAAGCCATGATTCCACTTCGGAATCTTCATTGGGAATTTTGCATTCCCGGATACCGGCACACAGCAATTCCGCATGTTCCATTGCATAGGTCAGATCACGCTCCGGCATTACTACCAGGAATTCATCCCCACCGTAACGTGCCACATAGTCCTCCGGGAATATTCTTTTCAACGTATCTGCCACTGCACAGATTCCTTCATCCCCTTTTCCATGCCCGTACCGGTCGTTTAGCTGTTTAAAATAGTCAATATCCAAAAATAGAATTCCCAGTTCTTTCTCATTTAATTTGCAGGCTTCAAAGACATCCTCAAGATAACGGTTCAGACTTCTCTTGTTGTACAGTCCTGTCAATTCGTCATGCTCTGACTGATACAATAATTTGTTTCTCTTCTTCGTCTGCTCCCGCTGCTCCTCTTCCGCCGCCTGCAGGCGCTTACGCAGCTCCAGCATATACATGACCTGATTGCTCTCGATCATTTCGCTGCTTTCCTTGATATGGAAAAAAGTCTCTGTAGCCTGACGGAATTCCTCTATAGACATCTGTGCACTGCAATAACGCAGCCGCAACAATAAAAGCTGTAGCAGCAGGCTCCTATTCTGCTCGATTGCCGCCTTAGGCTCCAGACAATCCAATATCTCCTGCAGCAACTCTATATTACCGGTCTTTTCCACATATTGGAGAAGATTCTGAATACTGTCATATTCGGAAGATACCTGACACATATCTTCCAATGCCATCACAGCCTGTCTTACATGATCGGCCGCTTTTTCCCGGTGTCCTTCGCTTTCTGCCAGATACGTGAAAAACACATTCGCCGCAAGTCTCGTTCCCCGTACGATCTCTTCGCTTTTTCCGGTTTCTTCCAGTTTGCGGTATACCTCCATTGCCTCCTGCTCCATATCCAGATGCAGCAGACAACAGCCATACTCTGACAGCATTTTCCGGAAATTGATCCGGCTGTAAATGCTGTCATCACCTGCTTTTTCAAATTCACGGATGCATTCCCTATAACATTGCACGGCTCTGTCATAGACTCCGATAAGATAATATGCATCCGCCATATTACTTAATACTATACTATGTACCATCTTATCATTGTATTTCGCTGTATAATCCAATGCCCTGCCATACTGTTCCATGGCCAGAGACAGATTGTTCTGCATATGTGCCACGATACCGATCATATTATAGGCCCTGGCTACGTGAATCTCCTGATCCGTTCCCAGCAGGCATCTCACACTTTCGTCCAGATACTTCAGACACTGTTCCTGATTCCCTGTATCCAGATGATAAAATGCTGCGAAATAACAGATCCTTCCATGGATTCCCCTATCCCTCTTCTCCGTCACAAAGGACAATGCCTGTTCCAGTGTCTCCCAAGTATAAGGGATCCCATCTGCCATCTGTTGGTTTAACCGTTCTGCTGTCTCTAACATCTGCTGTCTGTCTACACTCATATTTGTTCCATCCTGTCAATTCCCCAATGCTTTACTCCTTATCATTGTATTATTTTATACCCCGGTGCGCAAGTTATTTTACGGAATAGATAAAATGTTTCCCTATTCTATAAAAAAATGTTAAAATGAGAATATGTTTCGGAAATAAGTAAGAAAAAGGTATGATTTTTATGGAAAATATCGCAATAAACAAGAGATTTCAAGATCTGCATTTTGACAGCATCCAGGCTTTACGCGGTCTGGCTGCTCTTTTTGTGGTGTTTCAGCATATCCGTTTCTTAAATTTCGGTGCATTCGGGGTAGACATATTTTTCTGCATCAGTGGCTTTATGATCATGTTCACCACAGAAAAAAGTACAAAATACTTCTTCCGGAAACGTCTGATCCGAATTCTGCCGCTGTATTATCTGATGACACTTGTGACTTATCTGTCGCTGTTATTGTTTCCATCCATGTTCCAGCAGACCAGACACAATCTTTCGTACCTGGTCAAGAGCCTGCTGTTTATTCCTTTTGATATCGGTGGTGGAATTATCCAGCCTCTGGTGCGGATCGGATGGACTATCAACTGTGAAATGCTGTTCTATCTGTTATTTTTCATTGCCTTTCATATCAGCATGAAATACCGCGGCCTGATCTGCAGTGCATTCCTGGCAGTTCTGGTAGGGGCAGTCCAGATATTCGCTCCATTGATTTCCTCCTGGCAGTCTCCGATAGGCAGGATGTTTTCTCCTGTTCTTATGTTTTACGGTGATCCTGTCATGCTGGAATTCATTTTCGGAATCCTCGCCTATTATCTGCTGCGTTTTTTATATCACAGGCATTTGGAGCATCCGTTTCCTATGGCTGTAAGTGTGCTGTCTGCGGTAGGCATTCCGGTGATTTTTTGTCTGCTGGCATTTTTCACCCCCAGGATCAATGTGATCGGTTTCCGCAGGCTTCCGCTGTGGGGACTTCCGGCACTTGTACTGTTGGTTTTAGCTTTCCTGGCCGGACTGAAGCTCTCTCTGCCCCGCTTTTTCATCCTTATGGGAAATATCAGTTATTCCCTGTATCTGGTGCATTACTATCCGGTAATGTTCTTAGACCGGGCGGTGTTTGACTTCTCCACCCTCTCTGAAATGTCCGTCATCGGGGTGATCTTAAGTGTGGCGCTGAGTATCGGGCTGGCTTACCTGTCCTGGATCGTTGTGGAACAAAAATTCTCCGGATGGCTGCGGAAGAAACTGCTGCACTAAGCATTTCCCTTGTAGCACTGCTTCTGTCATTTAATTATTTTATGAATTGTATATGCAATTGTTCAAAAAGATGCACACTTTTTCTGTTGACATTTAGAACACCTTATAGTATATTATAACTTGTCTGTAAGACATGCGCGAGTGGCTCAGCGGTGGAGCACCTCCTTGCCAAGGAGGGGGTCGCGGGTTCGATCCCCGTCTCGCGCTTCTTAAAACCCTTGATTTTTCAAGGGTTTTTCTATTTCATGTTGCATTTCATGTTGCATCAAGTTGTTTCCTGTAATTTATTTTCTCTGTAAATGGCAAGTTAATTGCCTCAGATAATGTTCCTTTTAGATTCGGCGTGAATTCTAACGGAGAATATGGCTACATTATTACGAATCCGGCAGGTGCAGATACAGTTATCCCTTTTAGCAGTGAGGCGTCGTATGCGGCTGCACTATATAATGCTTTAAAACCAAGCGGATTAGTAAACGCCAATATGACATTTAACCAATTAATAGCTGTTGTAGCATCACAAAATCCTGCTACTTATTCTTTGATAAGAAGTGGGTGGACGGTTGGTACTGCTGGAGGAGCTATTACGCCAAGTGCTTCCTCTAATGGTAGTGCTGTTACACTAAAAATCGCATCACAAACCGGAATGAGTTCTTATGTGTATTATACTTCTCCAGCAATCAACTTATCTAGTTTTAAAACTTTAACTTTGCAGGGATCATCTTATAAAGTAACAGGTAATCCTTATGGTTCTGATGATTATCGACCTAAAGTTAAGTTGTTAAATGCTTCTGGAGTTGAAGTTACTACTTTATATGCTCATCCGAATTATGATAAGGAGAAAACAACATACACAATAAACACATCATATAATTGTAGTTCTTTAAGTGGAAACCATTATTTGCGATTACAATTGTTTTCATATTCAGCTACTGATAGCACCAATGTTGGAGGTTATATTACACTTACCAAGGCTTTATTTAGTACTTAAGTCAATTCGAAAGACACCCACATTATGCTATATCTTTGAGCTACATTTGTATATGCCACTACATTATTACCACCATCAAAAAATATATCTATTAACCTATTTAAAGACGTTCCTTGTGATATAACGGTGAATAGAGTATATGGTGTTTGAGGCAAACTACCAGACACTAACTTATCCACTGAAACTATATTTGATCCAACAACTAGATCAATGGAAAAGAATCCACACGTAGATAATTTATACTTACCTAACTTGCCAGTTAGATTAATATTGCACATACAAAAAAGAAGCCTAGCCTCTTTTTTGTAAATACGCTATTTACATGACCTTTACAACAAAATACAACATACCACTTGTTATATTTTCAAAATAAATAACAGGCAGCGCTAATAATATTGCTCCTCCTGCTATTTATTCTCTATTATATAAACTTATTTTTCTATCAGTACATGATAAAACTGCTTTTTTTGTCTATTTTTAATTTTTACTATTTTGGATGTCCTACTTATACTATCCACATATGCACCCGTCACGAATATTTGCTGAGGATTCATTTTCCTAATTCTATCAACTATTGTTTTATGTGTACATAATTCAATAATCGTTCCCTTTGGAATACTTTCATATAATTCACTACATTCATTTATAAACTGTTGTAATCCAGATCTTTCTGCTGTTTGAACCCACCAATTATTATTCATAAAAATTTCTATGTAATTTCTTTTCCAGAATGGACAGTATTTTATAAGATATCTGTATTTTTTCCCCTTATTTACCTTTACTATACTAAATATTATGTAAAAAATCCATATTCCAAATAAAATGCTTCGTACTATTATTCCCGCATTCCATGCAAGTATTAAAACAATAAATGCACCAATTATGATATCTTTAGGTACAATATAAAATATTTTTTTCATTATGTAGCTCCTCTTTAGTAATTATTACTCTTTTAGGAGAGCTGCATTCAGCTGGTAAAATGCGCTCTTTTACTAGCTATTTACTCTTTATAGGTTCCGGTCCGGGCCCAATCCAGATGCGGAACGCTCTCTTACCATAATCTCTGGCATACAGCTTAGTGCCATCCTTTGTGGTAATATAAGTACGAAAAATGTACATAACATATCCACTCCTTTCTGCAAGTTACTCTTGCAAAAAGAGTGCTACTGTGATAAATTAATAGTGACCAAACTATAATTTATACCAGCTGAAACAGTAGCAATACTTTTCAGCAAGAGCCAAGCATCTCGTGTGCTTGGTTTTTTATATGTAAAAGCATTTGCTTGTTACATCGCTTTATGATAATTATTATATTGAACTTGTGCTGCAAGAGACATTCCACACTTATCTGCAATTTCAAATGCACTCATATTTTTCACTAACTCATACGGTGCCATTAACTCTCCTGCAAAGACATTAGCCTGCCATTCTGGATCCATATATGTAGGTACTTCACCACGCGCAAAACTAACCCTCTCTGGAGTATGTAGTAAAAAATGTCCCAATTCATGGCAAAGAGTAAAGCGATCTCTTGCATTTCCTTTTACGGCTCGATCATATACATCTTCACGAATTGTCATAATTCCCTTTTGTGTATGTGTAACTCCATAGGCATTTCCTAATTCCTCTACAGGAACAACCTCAAAATCAAGGCCAAGTTCCGGTAAAATCCATTCAATAAATTGAACTATAGGAAAACGTAACGTTTCCTCTAACCCAAATATTTTTCTAAATTTCTTTGCTAATTGCCTTATTTTGTCTCTCGACATTGGTTCTACAGATATTTTTTGCATAAGTCCTCCCATAATATTACATATTTAATAATCCTTTCCATGCTTTTTTCGCATCTTCATCCATTGAATCTAATTGTCTCGCAAATGCAAACATCATATCTCGGTCATCACGACTAAATGCGCTTACATTTATTATCGTGCTTTCCCTAGCTTCCTCAATGCACTCACACAGTTTCTTTTTTTGTTCACCATCCAAAGAATACATAGATGTAATTGTTTCCTTCCATTCTTCAGGCGGCTTTGCCTTGCCATTTTCTACCTTAGACAAAAAAGCGGACGATACTTTAAGACGTTGTGCCATATCGTAGAGTAACTCGCCTTTGTCTATTCTTAGTTTTCGGCAAAACTTTCCGAAATCAGTCAGCATAACGTTCCCTCCTATATTTTGTTTTTATCTTACACTCATAGTTTAACTCATACTATAAATTGTGTCAACTAAATTTTTTTAACCAAAATATAGTTAATTGTAGTTTTACTATAAAAGCGGAGAATTTCACTCCTCATTCTCCGCTTTATCGCATTTCGCCAATCAGATTCTTTTGAGTTTTCCACCCTTCAGGAGCTGTAGCATCTGCGTATTCTGCTTCGCAGATCCGACATATCCGGTAATACCGTTTTCTTTCGCAATCAACTTACGAGTGGCATAACTGGAGTTTACTCCGATGGCATTGAGTGCCGCCACGATGGATCCGGACGTACCGGTATATCTGGGATAATATGCCGTAGTGGACTGCACGGTACCATTACTGCCCACCATTGTATAGCAGATATCCAGATCTACATATCCTCCGATGCCAGGCACTCTACCGCGGCTGGAATGCTGCCAGCCCCAAAGATTATGACAGATAACCGGTTTTTTTGATGCCGGTGGGTCCATAGCAATTGTCATATCTTTCGTAGACGGATATCTTGCAATCCAGAAATCACAGTCAATATAAGCCTTGTACGGTTTGATATAACTATTGTAAAAGGACAACCCAGTATACACGCCAAACTCATAACCAGCCGCCTCGATCACCGCCTTATAGGTGTTAAGGATCCGAATCAACTGAATACCTTTATTTTTAAGGCAGGCATCCTCCGCATCCGCCCATACCTTTCCGATTTTTCTCCCGGCAAGTGCATTTACCACTGCTTTGGCTGCTTCCCTGGCTGCTGCCTCAGTGGTAGTATACAGGTAATTATAAACATCCAACGGTAGTCCCTGTGCGCTTGCTCCTGCATAGTTTCTGACAAAAGACGACTCTGTTTTATTGGATTTCTCGATGACTTTCAGTACGGCAAACTCTACCCCTGCCTTTTTCACCTTCGCCCAGTCGATAACTCCGTTCCATTTTGCTACGTCAATGCCTTTCATCATGGCTTATTCCTCCTCTGATCCATTCAGTTTGCCGTCATCCAGCAGATCCTTCACTGCCTGGAACCACTTTTCTATAACGCTTTCTAAGAACTCATCAGTGACAAAATACTGCAGCCATGAAGGCAAAAGTTTTCTTGCCTGACTTACTACATACTTCATCTTCTGCTTTCCGGAACCCGACTCTTTAAATGCATGTTCTGCCTTCAGAAACAGGTGATACACATCCACTCTGATTTCATCAATCGTCTTATCGCGGATGTATACCCATAAAAATGTTCCTACTACCAGTGCCGTCAGCACTGCCAAAATAATTACCATGATTGTACTTGTGCTCATTCTTTTTCCTCTCTTTCCAAATCTTCAATTCTGTGATTTGCTACTTTAATTTGTTCCTGCATAACTGCCTGCGCTTCTTCTAGCTTGAATGTGCGTTCTATGACTGTGTTATGCTTATCCACCTTTTTTTCGAGCTGCTCCAACCGATATGTAGTCAATTTTGTATTGACCAGAATTCCGCAGAAGGCGCCTGCCGCACTTCCCGCGCAGCCGATCAGTGCCACAATGATTTCTGTTGCCATCTCAGTCTCCTTAATATAATGAGCCGGTCACCTCCTGAAGGAAGTAATCGGCTCTTGGCTCTTGGTTACTATGTTTTATTGTTTAAGGACCGTCTCTCACTCTCATAGGCAGCCTCCTACTCTGCGGTTGCGGTCAGATCTGCCAGTTGTGTCTCCAATGTATTGATCTGATCCCGGAGAGCCTGTCTCTCTGCATGGACAGCCTCCATATCATACTCGGTCTGCTCACCAAGGAGAGTATACTCATAGGTCTTGATAACCTTATAGTCACTGGCGGCGATTCTGGCCTTGAGGTCATCGATCTGCGCAGTCAGCTGACTGATCTGCTGCTGTCTGCCCAACTCCGTAAGCTCCTCTTCTGTGGGCTCAGGTTGCACCGGTGCAATCGGCTCGGTGTAGACGGATCCGTCATCGGACAACTCATACCAGCCGTCACCCTCCCGGAATAAAGTAGTGTATGCCTCATACTCGCCGTTGTCCAGCGGGTATTTGCATCCCTCATCCAGATAGAGCCGGAAGCCGTCAGTATTTATTGTGAGGCCGTCTCCGGTGATGCGGATCACATGAGGGCTCTCCTCTGATACGATGACCTTTGATACGGTCTTTTTATTTTTAAACTTTATGTAACCCATGAGGGCTCCTTTCTGGTGCTCTTACGGCTGCACCCGCCGTCTGATCTACTACACTAAATGGCAATTTAGATACAAAAATACAAATAATTACATTATCAGAAAAGACAGGAACGGACAGTAATAGTGGAATTATATATATACCAAAAACATCATATCCTGATGCTAAATGCATTATCCCGTTTGCATATGACAGTACATTGGCGTATCGTATTGGGATTTTTGATGTAAGCACTAATAGTTTTAGATTTGCAGTGCAAACGGCTGTAAACGGGGCATGGGCTGATAGCAAGACTATAACATTTAGTGCCTTAATCATAAAATAGAGTACACACCAATTACGTAGTAGTGGATTATTCATCGCAATCCGATTAAATTAAATGATAATATTAACAGAACCATATACGAAGTTTAATAGTTTTTGCTGTATTATCTATAGTCAAATTTGTGCCGTTTGTGTTTATACGCAGTATTGTAATTTGTTTATCTGCTGATGGCCACCATATAACACCGTATACATTACTATCAGAATCAGCAGGTCTATTCACGTCTATGACTCTATTTGTAGATAAAATAGCATCTGGCAAAGGTATATTACACCACGTAGATGCAGGGCATTTGGCTGTAATGTCAATATACTCTGGTAACTTGCCATTTAACTCAGTATATGCATCTGCTACCGCCTTGGCATCCGGCACGTAGCCGGTCACCTTGGTAGCCAGCAGATCCTCCTTTGTGGTGATCATCTGGGCAAAAGCCGGGGCTGTCAGATCAGTAAAAAATTTTTTGACCTTGCCAAATACAGTAGAGACTTTTTCTCCACTGGCAATATTTTCTCGGGTCTCTGAATCCGTAAATGCAATCTCTGAATCTGCCACATCCACTGTCTCTCCATCATAACCTTTGGCAAGATAGATCCAGTTGGTCTTATCATCCCTGGGCGCTCCATCCGGAGCATCTTTGATAGCCAAATACGTACTACCATTGTGAAATACCGCGTCCAGTCGCTCATATGCGGTATTAGAGTTGTAATCTCCTTTGTAAGATATTCCGATCTTTCCGAGAGATTTATAACCTTCCGGTACTGACATAGTTCAATCCTCCTTATTCTATGCTACTTTCCAATACAAAACATTGTCTTCCGTTACAAAATCCACACCTACGCCATCCTTCATATAAAGGTTCATTGTGGTCTCATCTAAATAAAATTTAGGCTCGCTGATGCTTGCGTAAGTCTCCGCACGATCTGCATCTATCTTAGCCTGTGCCGCAGATGCTGCCGCCGCAGATGCCTGCTGTGTTGCCGTTTCTGCCTGTACCGTAATATCGGCCAAATAATCGGGCTGCAGCTTGTCTCCTGTGATGCTGCCAGCTTTGATATCAGCCTTTACCTTGCCATCCCCATCTATGGTCCAGTAAATAGTATCAGATTCCAAAAACTCAAACTGAGTAATAAGTGCTGACAGATCTATGTACTGCTCTGTTCCATCCTTTAAGTAGATGATAAGTCGTTCCGTGCTGGGATCGTAGCCGAAGTTAATGGCGATCTGTGCCATTAAAGTGTGTAATACACTGGTTGCCCCGGAATAATACGTAATCGTAATATCACCTGTATCCTGGTTCAGTTCAATACTCTTTACCAAACCATTAGCTTCCGTGATTGATAACTTGGTCAAGTCCAGCGTTATCACACGGTTATCAATCTCACTCACACCCTGACTTAACTTATTCAAATTCGTTTCATTCAACGGAGTGTTAATAGATGGAGTGTTTTCCCAAACAGTAGGATTATACGCTTTCTGCATCCTGCTTCACCTCCTGTTTTGCAACCTCGGCAGCATCCCTGTCCGCAATCTCTGCCATCAATGCATCCCTGGCTTTCTGTTCCTGCTTATATTGCACTTCCTGCAAGGCCAACCTCTTAACCTCCTCCGGCAGATCTGACCCATCAATAAAGTTTAAAAGAGCCTGTGTAAATTCTCTGATTTTTAAATTATCAAATCTACTCATATCACTTATCCTTTACATAAAACGGTATATCTTTTCCCATTAACAGTTATGCTTTGCCACCTTTCAGATGCTGTTATTTCAAGTGCGCCAAGTGCAACTCTTGCACACACTACAGCATCTGTTACCAATAAATCCTGTACTTTTACCTGTCCGCTAAATTCTCCTAATTTAGCAACAATACTATCAGCATTAATCCTATTTGCCTTAATATATCCGCTGGATGTCCAATTTGCGACCTCCATGTAATTTGCTTTTACGGTACCAGCACTGATATAATTGGCTTCCACGCTACTAAGACGGGCGTTCACAGCATTCAGAGAGTCAATGGTTGCCTTGGTGGCAATCAGGTTGTTCAGTTCCAGTTTGGTTACATTCAACGTCTCTATGGTGGCATATTTGCTGACCAGTTCATCCGCATTTACTACACCGACCAGGTCTATCCGTTCTGCCTTGATCTTGATGCTTTCCGCAGTCTGATTGATCTCTGAAACGATATTGTCCTTGGATACCTTGGTAAGGATCTGCTGTGCATTGATGCTGATCTGCGTGGACAGGTTCTGGTTGATATCTTTCATTTCCAGACGAGTTTCATCCACCGTCCTTGTAAGCACATTTGTTTTTCCTTTTAACTGGATAATCTGCTTCTGCAGTCCATTAACCTGCCCGGTCCTGTACTCCTCGCCCTCCGCTGTATAACTGTCCCGGAGCGCCTGGATGCCTTTAAGCGTACGCTGTAAAATATAGGTATAGATGGTCTCCCGGGAAGTATACAGCAGGATACCGTCTCCAACCTCCAAACATGGATTGCCACGGGCCTCTACCTGCGCTGGTCGGTACCACACACCACTGATCACGCTGAGGACGTTATCTGCGATGGTCTGCAGGTCTGCCGCAGACTTGCCGTATATCAAAAAGTTATCCTCGATGATGTAACAATTATTGCCATTACCAGCGATGGCACCGATGTCGTTCTCTTCCTGGCGGATCTGCAGCTTATCAATATGTTGGACTACAAAATCCTCATACTGGCAGGAGATATAATTGCTTCTGGATACCTCCGTGGTTCCCATCGGATCTGCCGGGTAAAGATCATCTGCAGGATACAGATCATCTGCAGGATACAGTCCCTCAATCATTTGTTTCAGAACTACATACCGCAGCTTACCATTTCTGCCAATATGACCAAAACAACCGTTGATCTCGCAGATGGCTTCTATAACCGTCTTTCCTGGGAGTTCTCCGGGATCTATGGTCTTTTCCACTGTCATATCATCGTTGACCAGTGTGATTTCTTCCTGTTCCACGCCGACATAGGTGCAAAAGCTATCCCGGAACTGCCGAAGAGTCATCGGGAATGTCAAGCTGTTATACCACCCGGATACCTCTGCATTCAGAATGTCATACATAGCATCATAGGCCACGATATCTTTATAAAGTCTGTCAGCTGTCGGTTTGTCCGAATATACCTTATACTCCCCCAATTGATAGGGTTCGTCCTGACCTGCAAGCAGAATTGACACTTTCATTTTCTTGCCTTTGAAATTTTCTATCGTATCCAGTACCTTAATTTCAAAGGTCGATGCATTACAGCACCCAAATTGCAACTCCTGCTCATCGCATATGGACTCCGTTATCGTCATGGTCTCTGTCTGGTATTCAGCATTGGTCAGTGTTGTTCCTGACACCGGATATTCAATTATTAACTGTTTTTCTACTGAATCATCATAAAACAGGTTCTGAATACTGTTCTCCATTTAATACTCCGTCAATGTAAGTGTAAATTCATTGTATTCGATGTCTTTTTCATCCTCGCTCAATGTATGTATTGTATAAGTAGTATCAGACATGTAAAAAACACCTGTGTCGTATTCCAAAGTTTCATCATTCCAATATGTGCACCTTACCCTTCGCTGGTTCTTTTCCGTCGTCGGAAGAGTTGCAAGTCCAATTGCATTATCAAATGCCATCCGTTCCTCAAGATTCATTTCCCGAATATTCAGTTTTAATTTTGTTTTGAAATTCGGAGATGTTTCCCTATGCAACAAAATATTTGCATCTCTGTAGGCATCTATTTCCACTCTTTGGTTTGGAGTGCTCTCCCATCCATCAGCCAGCAGAAATGAATTAGGGAGAGTCACATCTCCGAATTTAATTAGCCATCCATTGAATTTTCCCGGCATTGCTCTCCCTCTTTCCTAAATAAATGCACTCTGTCCATGTGTATTCTTATACATTCGATCCTGCCGCACTGTTTCCCGAAAGATCTCCCGCTCATTCAACTTTGCTACAAATGTATATGTACCGCCACCATTTTCCGCCTGTGCCTGCTTAAATGCTTCCATCATAGTGGCCAACGGTGTTTCAATGTTGGTCTGCCCTCTTGGCTGGTCACCCAGGATTGCCGCAAATGGTTTTCCACCCTGGATCACTGCGCCACCTGCAAGTCGTGGCAAATCTGTCGGAATATTCTTTAACTTTGGGCTCCATGTTTGTCCACCCCATTTAGGTACCCAGTCGGGGATATCAATTTTAAATGAATTGATTGCATCAATAAGAGTGTTCAAACCATTCAACCATAACTTTAGAAATGATTCAGCAATTATATTACCGAGATTAGTAGCTTTCTTTGCATACACAATAATTGCGTCAAATGCTCCCTTCCAGTCTCCAACAAATACACTCTTGACAAATTTCCCCAGCAAATTCAATTCATCTTTTAATGTAGACAATGCCTCCTCACCATTTCCGGCCCACACAACCACACCTGCTATAGCGGCTATTACTGCCATTACAGCACCGACAACTACAGTTGCAGCTCCTCCGAGTGTAATAAACACCCCGGCCAGTATTGCACCAGCAGAGATCAGCAATAATGTCATATTCTTGGCATTCAAACCGTTTTCTGTGATATCCTTAAGTGCCAGTATCAGCCCTGCTGCTCCACCAACAATCAGTCCGATTCCTGCGGCTATCGGTCCAAACAATATCAATAACCCTACAACCGCCAGTGCCAGTCCGGCAACATATCCAACAATACCTTCCCAGTCCACACCGTTTTCCCACATTTTCATATAGTTATATACCATCAATGCTACCCCGGCAATCAGCATGATTAATCCGAAAGCCGTGGACAAATACGGCACAAGACCTCTGAGATCCTTCAGCAGTCCCGCTATCCGCCAAGCAAGAAGAGTAATTCCTATTACCACAGCCAATGGCTTTATGATCTTCAATAATTTCTTAGCCTTTTCCAGCATTTCCACCATTTTAGGATTCACAGAAGCTTCTTCAAAAGCATCCTTACCGGTCAGCTCTCCTCCACCTGCCGTCGTTCCGCCCTGGTCGCTGAGTACATTCAGTTCATCAAATGCTGCCAGCGCTTTCTTTGCAGACTTCGTAGTAGTGTCCAACGACTTAGCATAATCAATATTCTGTTTTTTTGCCCGAGTATAAGTACTTTTCCCTTGCAGGATTGCCATAAACTGGGCAATTGCATCCGCCGCCTTGATCAGCCAGTTAATAAGCTTTACCAGATAAGGGATAGCCACATTGACGATAGGTTCGAATGCTGCTGCCAGGCTGTTCTTAAACTGGGCGCAGCTACTTTTCAGTGCAGACATCTGTGCATTATAGTCCTTGGAATATCGAGCAAGATTCCGGAAGCCTTCTTTCATTGCGGATACCATTGCATTGAATCCCTTAGATATCCAATTAAATATAAATAAACTCAGCAGAATTCCCTTCAGACGGCTTGCCATTGTAGATAACAGGCCCCCCGATTTCTTTGCACTGGTTCCGCAGGAATCCAGTGCTTTTCTTCCCTTGGATTCCAGTTCAGAAAAACCATTCCGGATTGTATGGACCTCTTTGTTGATTTCTGCAAGTCTGGCAGACAGCTCATCATATTCCTGATATCCGTCTGTGACTCCAGCCTTTTTCAACAGTGCCATCCGTTCTATGATCTGCTCCTGCTCCTGCATCAGGGCAACCATATTCTGATCAGCTACCACAGCATTGTTTTTTATATCAATCAGCTGTTGTTCTGCTGCCTGCTGCTCCCTGATCTTCTCTGCAATCTTCTCTTCCTTTTCGCTGACCTTATCAGCTGCACTGGCCTGCTGGTCAATCTGAGCCATGATTGCGTCTGAATTATACTGCTGATACCCTACCGTGTCCTGCGGAATCGTTGCTTCGCCTACCGCAGCGCTGGCCTTAGCCATTTCTGCCGCTGCCTCTTCGGCTTTCTTCTTATTCCGCTCCATGATACTGTCAAAATTCTTCTCGAATTTATCCCAGTCTTCTTTTGACCATCCCTCCGGTGTCAGGCTGGTGTCCTTGGCTTTCTCCTCCAGTTCATCCAGTTTTTTTTCGATGTGTTCAGCACCCTTATCCAGTTTTGAATTGTCCAGATCAGAATGTAACCTGATCTCAGTATGGTACTTTGCCATGATGCCTCCTTAATCAAAAAAGAGCCTGCTGACACCTATGCGGTATCAACTGGCTCACTGGCTCTCTGTCGACTTATTGATTTTGGCATATTTCATAAATTCATCTATTCTTGCCTGCTCCTCAGGTGTGATTTTCTCATCCTTTGGTGCCTTAATACCAAATATCTTTTTGGCGCTCCTATACGCGTTTTTCTCTTCCTGCGACATTTTTGAAGTAATCTTTTTCTGCCGTATATCCATTACATGTGTCAGGGAGTTCTCCTGAAGATTTCCCAACAGTCCCATAAATACAAACCAGTGCATCTTTGCCTTATTCAGATCTATATGATACTGGTTGCGGAAGGCTGCATATATTCTCCACTGGTCCATATCCCAGTCCATGATAATATCTTCGTTTTTCTTCTGTTGATAGTTGTCATGGTTAAATTCTGTCATGAACCATTCAATCGCCTTCGCGGCTTCCTGCGGTTCTGGGCATCCCTTGGGAAATAGCAAATACGATGCAATATAAAATCGCTCCATATCCGATAAATCAGGGTCCGACATGCACATTGACATTTTTATTCCCGTCCGGAAAGAAGTCGAAATAGGATATCCTTTCCAGTCTGTCGGAAGCTGATCCAACATAATATTAAACATATAACTCCCCCACTATTTATGGTGTCTTCGGTTTTGACGATTCCTATTGTGATTTATGTTTCCGCCATCTCTTTCTCTGCTGTATTTCTCCCAAAGTTCCTTATTTCTACCGTTTGCATATCTCTGTGCAATCGGGATGATCTGATCAAAGAAATCAGTAATCAGAATAGGACTCGGTGTGATCTCCCCAAATACCTTCTTACAGGTCCTTTCTCCGAACACTCTGTCAATGTCGGACATGATCTCGTTAGTTTTTCCAATCATGATCCGAAGTTGCTCTATTTCCGGTTTTCTCGTAAATTCTTCCGTAGATACATATTTTTTAACTTTTTCCAGATTATCTATCAGTTCTGTGAAATCTGCATAGAATTCCTGACTTCCAAAATTGCAGACAATCGTATCGCCATTGTCATTTACCTGTACTTCTGTGCCACCCTTAATAGCATTAATTTTTTCCATATATTACCATCCTCTCTGAATGTGATGGACGACAGAGAGGTGCGCCCACCACATATGTTAATATTGATTAACACCTGTATTATTTTGCGGAATCCGCTGTGAATGTATTGGTTGTGATATTAAATTTACCTTTGATATCATCACCAGCCTGCTTTACACTAAGCACATTGTGAACGTAATCCCCGCCATCTCCACCATTGGAAGTAACAGATACTGTACACGGCACCTTGATTGCTTTATAGGTTCCTTCCTCACCCTGTACCGCATCTTTTAAGCGTAGTCTTATAAAAGATGTGCGAGCCTTTGCGCCTACAGGAAGATCATCCACCAGTTTATCGATCATTTTCTGTACATCATCATCTTCACAGTCTTCCTTGTCCACATCAAATGCTCTCTGGTAGGACTTTACCTTATTGGATGCCTTTGCCATATTAATATAGTGCTTCGTATCCTCTTCCGGGTTCATCTCCTCTGTGAGGGATTCTACACCATCGCCCAGCAGTGCATACTTCTGTTCTTCGGCTCCCATAGTGGTATCAATGTAATGCCTTAAATCTTCTCTCATTTTTCCTGAGCTCCTTTCTTATATTCGATAAAAATTGTCATTTGATACAATGCTTCGTTCTGTCCATTCTCTCCCATAAAAAACGGACTTGATACTCCTACTGTTTTGACGGTTCCACCCTGGATATCAGGAAAGTTTCTGTTACGGTTCCTATCCTCGATCCAGTCCGTTAACTGCTCCATCCAACTTCCGTTTTCGATGCAGCTTTTATCCGTCTGAGTATCCAGTCTTACCACGAATTGATAGTAGTCCTTGTGGATTTCGACCCCGCTGATATACTTTCTCACATTAGTCATAGGCTCCTTGACTAACGCAAAATTGACGTTTCCACGCAACCGGTCTGTGTCGATATGTTTCATACTCTCCGGAGAGAATTCTTTCAGCCATTTTATAATAGATTGTGATACCGTCATTTCAGCAGTTCCTCCTGAAGTTTCTTCTCTATCTTTTCGAGTCCGCCATTCTGCAGCATACGGTCTGCCCAGTGTGCCCCTCGCAGTGTACCGTTACCATATTCCAGGCTTCGTGTTGTAGGGATCTTTTGCACATTTTTCCGGGATCTCCATCCATTCTCCGTCTGGAATCCTGCACAATGCAGATCCGGATCCTCATAGACGATGCCTTCCCACATGTAATGAGCGTACGGTGTGTTCCACACAACATCCGTATCATCCTCAATATGCCCGCTATCCCTGAGTGATCCCACATCAAACGGCACATATGGATCTGATAAACGTAATATTTCATTTGCACAGATCTGCTGCAGCCTTCCCTTTTCTTCCAGTCCCAGTGTCTTTATACATACCCCCGGATCAAAATTACGTGTCAAGCGTAAGGAATGATTTGCCATACTCCACCTGTTGCACCGGTGCAACTTTACCTTCCCACAACTTTAATATGCTTTAATCTCGGTCTGCTCCGATTGTCGGATACCTCCGTAACGGTAACTGCATACTGGAAATCTTCTTTCAGATCCGTCAGACGATAGTGTTCGCCTATCTCTTTTTCTGTTTCTCCCAGGACTAGCTTATCCTGGTTTGTTCGTACATCCAGTGTCCAGTACTCTGCTGCCTCTTCCGCTGACAGCTTCCGGAATTTCTGCGGCTCCAGGTAAGGTTTGTTGCCATATCCCCGCTGAAAATCCACTGTGATGCTCTCAACCTTGCTTTCTGTCTGCACTCCGCCGGAAGATGTTACATCCGTTTTATTGTGACGCCACTGAACTCCCTTCACTACTGATCTGAGCCATACTTCATCGTCTGTCTTCGGATCTCTATGGAAATTATAGACTGTCATAGTGTCCGTAAAAAGAACGCTCATAGCGCACCTGCCAGTCCCGTACCGGATAATCCGGAACGTATTACAGAGGTTAGCTGTGTTTCCTTTTCCTGCGCTGTTGTAACCTTGTAAGACTCTGAATAACCGTCATTGCTTACGGATGTAATACCGGTCCCCATGCCAGATGCATCCTGCACTGCCATAGTATTGAGCAGCTGGCAAAATGTATCCTGAATCTGCACATGTACCTGCTGCTGAAAGTCCGTGGCAGCATCCTCGTCATATGCCTCCTCAAATCTCTTTGCCCGCATATGCGTAATTACATTTAGCTTGATCTCTGCCCGTTTGGATAATCGGTTAAATTCCTTCTCATCCGTGATGCTATTATAAAGGGAGCCGTATTGCTCCCACGTTATGTAAGACATACTGCTCCCTCCGTTTTTACTCTTCTGCGGGATCCTGATCTTCTGCCTTGGTCTTTTTGGGGACTTTCTTGGCTTTCAGATCTGTGATTTCCTGTTTCAGTGCTACATTCTCTGCTTTCAGATCAGTGATCTCTGCAAGTAACTTCTTATCCTCTTCTCTTTTGGAGCTTACTCCCATTCCTACTGTTCTCATGTGCTACCTCCTACGCCTGATAGCTCAGATAAATACCAGCTACTTTGTTCTTGTAGACATCCACAAGACCGTACTTGCGGTACTTGATGATATCTGCATCAGCATCCGGATTGGAAGATGCTGGGATCACATTAGATACCACATGCTTGTCATGCTTGATGATGGCAGGCTTATGGATGATCATAAAGTTGATAGGCTTTGCAGCTTCCTGTACCATCTCATAATAAGAGGACATAGAGCCTGAGGATGCACTGGAACCAGCTACAGGAGAATAAACTCCACCACTCTCCGTGTAATATGTCTTGCTGGTTACAGGTGTAAGATCCTTAGTCTTTTCGTACTTTGCAGTTCCCTTGCGATAATGACCTGCCTCCTCACCTGCAGATTTACCATCCAACAGATCGATGGAAGTATAAAATCTTCCCTGCGGTACAGGCTTCCTAATGGTAAATGCCGCAAGAATCTCCTTGGACTTATAGGTATCCATCATCAGCAATCCATTTAACAGATTTGCAGTTGCGTACAGGATTCTCCCTTCTTCCGGCACCTCATCGTTATCCATCGTATTCTTTGCCTCCAGCAGTTCTGCGAGGAACTCTTCTGCGGTGACAATCTTCTTGGCTTCTCCCTTGGAAATGCCCTCAGTGCCTGCAAGTGTAGCAAATGTGAATGCATCCGCTTCCGGTGCTACCTTGGTACGCATAAGTTCTGCACCCGCCATGCCAAATGCAAGATTATAGGTTTCCTGATTATCCATAGCATCTACGGACAGTTTGGCACCACGGTCATAGTTGTATTCCGTGGATGCCCACCTGAAATCCACAGTTCCCTGCGTATAACCACTGTTGCGGTCATAATCGCCAAGACCGGTTACAGCAATCTGAGGATATATAATCTCCTTTGCGTTTGCGCCGGCTCTTGCCATTGCAGGATCTCCTGTCAGATCACTGGTTACAGATTCTCTTTTGTATACCTCATCAAGCAGAGGTACATAGTTTTTTGCTAATGCAATTGTGTTAGGCATTTATTTTCCTCCCTACTTTGTTTCTGTCGCAGGCGGAAGTCCCATTGCAGCTCTCATTGCAGCCTCATCTGCATTAGCACTGCCTCCGGTTCTCACCTGTCCAATCAGATTTCCAGTTCCTACCGGATTAGGCTCCGGCTCTCCGAAGAGCATTTTACTGTCTTCTGCTTCTGTTAAGGTTTTCAGTGCTGCCGCAATGTCTTCTTTCTGGTTTTTGGATGCTTTCAGCGCGTTTACATCCAGCAGAGCCATAATTGCCCTAGGATTCTTTCCCTTAGCAGCTGCAATACTTTCCTTTACAAGATCACTGAAGTCCCGGTCCGCAATCTTGGAATCGTAATCTTTCTGAATATTCTTCTTTTCCTCTTCCAGATCACTGATTCGTTTGTTGAGTTCTGTGACATCCACATCCTTGAATCCTTCTAACTTGGTCTGCAAATCTTTCATTGCAGTATCATTAGCCTTGATGGTTTCATTCGCTGCGTCCAGCTTCTTGGTCTGGTTGTCATAATCGGTCTGGGTCTTGTAGTTTTCGAGTACAGCTTTTTCAAAGTCCTTTTTCTTATCTTCAGGTACTTCCAGTCCATACTCTTTCATGATTTCAAAAATGTTCTTCATATTGTCCTCCTAAAATATTTTGTGAATCGCACTTTCTGCGATATGGGATAATCGCGGAAGCAGGGATCGAACCTGCGACCTCCGGGGCATGAACCCGGTGAGCTGCCTCTGCTCTATTCCGCCATCGTAGAACAAAAAAAGAGCCATGGATCAATTCACTTGGAATTGATCACATCGGCTCTAGGCTCTACATTGATCACTATTTCATTTTTACATTTCTTGCAGTATGCCGGGAAATTACATATCTTCGTATTCGGCAACACTTTTAAGAAGTGCGGATTACCACATTTCGGGCATTTGCACCACTTAGAACTCATATATTACCAACTTTCTCCTTTTGGTTGGCTTAAGTGTCTCACAAGATGTATTATAAAGCAAACTTATGTTTGTTTCAATATTTTTTTACTCCAAAACCCATTCTTTTAGTTTGGCAGACTTTTCTTCCTCTTCTTTCAGTTTTTTTTCATTTTCTTCCGGAGTATCATTATATATTTTTACAACATCCTTTAAGTCTTTTCCCTTCATTTCAGTTCTCTCCACTCTATTCCATAATCCTCCATCATGGTTTCCAATGCTTTTACATGTGCTTCCTCCATTGACAAATAATGAGGTGCTCCATGATATTTATATATCCTTCTATCAAGTACTCCTGATGTAAAAGGCTTATCCCCTACGCTATAAGTATACACCTTCCCGTTATGTGTTGCAATAATACCTTGCCTGTATTTTCTGTATCCAAGGCTTACGTAGTCTGCTCCATCTGGCAAAATATTAGTCGGGTGATTATGTATTGCTATAAGTTCTTTCTCCTTGTTGTTTTTTATAGCATTTCTCAATGATTCATTGTAATCTACCTGTAAAATATCTGCACTTTCAGTCTGTGATCCTTCTATCGTTCCACTCTTCGCATGTATCAGATACATGTCCTCAAAATCCGTGCCACTTCTGTGCTGAAGAATCTGTTTTGCCACAGTATATATCTGATTATTAAGCTCTGAATTATCGGAAAAAGAATCAAATTTTTTACGATACTCTGCAGAATTAATATAATCCATATCCACGACATTGCTATCTACTCTGTAAGTATCAGCTTTTTCCGATTCTGTCATATTATTATATTTTTCCCAGGCTTTCGTCTTCGTCAGATCTGATGTTTTACATTCATATCGCAATCTGTTAATATCCGGCTTTATTTTTGCATCCTTGCAAAAGTCCTGATAATTCTTGATCCTCTGCTTAATTTTCCCGGAGATTTCCTTGGTATCCTGCCCCAGCGCTGCCATTGCTTCACGCTCACGCTTCAATGCACGAATTTTTCTTTCCAACGTCCGCATTTTCTGTGTAATCTGGTAGTAATCGTAAGTTTTTCCATCTATCGTGACGGGATCCGGCTGCGGGTCCTCATCCGGAAGACTGCTGCCGATGAACCATACATAATGCTTATGTCTGCAGTTATACCCGTGCAGGCCTAAAGGATCGTTCTCATGAATCCCATCCGCACTATATCCCGTTGCCATCCACAGATCTGTTATATAATCCTGCCCTATCCGTCTTGCCTCAGAACTGTAGTCCTCCCCCTCTTTGATGTAATATACCCGTCCCTGCCACTGTTCGTGGTTGGCGTGACCATCACCGGTATTACGTGCTCCCCAGTGTTTGGATACATATACCAGGTTTTCTCCGGTCCTTGTAATGTTTTCATCCATGATTTTAGCAGCAATCTGACCGGACCCCGTTCTCACTGCCAGTTTCACCGCGGTATCAAGCTGCATACTGTAGCCGGAAGAAAAGTCAATGGTACGCAGGCCACTATCTGCAAGGCTATGGACCGTGTCATAGATCACCTGCTCCCGGCTGAATGTTCCGGTACACACCTTGATCATTGCCTTATCCAACTCTCTTCGATATAGGTTTTCCATCGTTTCAAAACCTGACATGGTTTTAAAGCCTGTCGATCCTGCCAGGCTTTTCATACTCTCATTTGTTTGTTTCCTTATAGCTTCCACCAGCTGCGGCAGATAAGAATTGTCGGTAATTTCTTTCCCTGCCTGCTTCCAGGTTCTCAGATCATCCAGATAGGACAGGTCTGCTGATTCCTGCATAACCTGTCCGTCTGCTGCCTCCGCCGCCTTCAGAATCTCTTTCAACAGTTTTTTTACCGTCTTCTTATGTTCCAGAGTATTCTTCGCAACCTCTTTCCGAAATTCCGGGTTTGACTGTAACAGTTTCATTGCCGCTTTCCGTATTTTTGCCGGACTGTATCCTAACTGCTGAAGGCGCTGTGCTTCAATTTCTGCTGTCCTGGAATATGCCATTGTTGCCAGGATCCGTTGTGCCACATCCACGATCACACTGTGTTCCAAATACTGAAACAAAGGAAGCAATGCCTCGCCGATGATCTCTTCCTGTTCATTTGTCAACATTAGTCTTCATCCTCTCCGGTAGGCTGTTCCTCTTCCTCCTGCAGCTTTTCTTTTACCAGTTTCTTTGCCTCATCTTCTGTCAGGCTATATGCCTCCATCAAATACCAAATTGTCAGTTCAGGGATATCGAAGGAAAGCGCGTCATTACGCTTACGTTCCAATTCTGCCTCTCGATCGGTAATATAGCTGTCATCGAAGTCTACCAGGATCTCCTGATCCAAAGTAAAGGACTCACCTTGGAATGTGTTAGCAAACCACATCACTGCCTTACAGATATCCTGTATGTACCGGATAGCCTCCTGACGCTGTCGGTTGAGTTCCTGCATCTGATCTTGACGCTCTCCCATATACTCCGTTGCCGTAGTAATCTGACCATTCTCAAAGCTGTATTTCTTCGTACCATAACCAAAGGACATGGACAGCAGGGACAGTGCCAACTCAAATGACTTGGTGATCTGATCCACTCGTATCTCTGGATTATACTCCTGGATCAGTCCCTTTTCTTCCGGAAGCTTCTCGCCTGTGAATACAAAAAGTTTTTTCTGTTCCGGTGTCAGTTTCGGTTTTCCATTGTCGTCAAATTCACACAGCAACTCATTTATCAGGATAATCTTCTCTGCTTTGTCCAAATCTGAAAAGAGAACATTATAACACAAATCCACTGCCTTTAGTGCCGGTATTGCATCCCAAAGCTTGGGTAATCCATACCCTATCATATCATCCAGGTTGTTTACCTCTGCATTGCGCATTACTGCAAATGGTTTCACCTCTCCCAGTTGTGCTGTTACCGCTTTATCTTCTACTTCCTCTCCATTTTTATTGAAAATGTGAGTCTCTGCCATGTATTTTCCATTGTCCACTGTAAACAATACAAGTGTCGTCTGCTTTTCTCCTTTGACAAGTGTGCTCCCGGAAAAAGCAGCTTCTGTCACAATGTCATTTTCCACTGTCAGCGGAGTGAATGCATCTGCCTCCACATAGTTCAGTTTGATATCTCCACCCTTTACACTTTTATCATCCATAAAAGTTGCATTATCCAGTCTGATATAGCATGCTGCAGTTCCATCTGCTGAAGTCTTTTCAAGTTGCTTGCGATACTGTGTATTAAACTGATTCTTATTCAATACCTCTTTCACAAAATCATACTGATCTCCATCTCCTGCGTTGATCTCCAACACCTCACACAGATTCGCATCATCCGAACAGCATCTTTTGCCAAAATTTAATCTGGTCAGCTCATATTGCTGTCCATTAACCGTTTTGCGCTTATGAAAATTCTCAATTATTCTGTTGCTATACCAGTCATCACATATCTGAATTTTCCCCAGTGCATTATCATTCACTGTATATCCCTTTGTCTGTAAGAAATTTTTAACGCATCCTTCCATGTTCTTCTCCTTCTGTTGCACCGGTGCAACTTTACCTGTCTAAGTCTACATACTCCACAAAATCCAACCAGGTGTAGCATTCCGCATCCCACCAGTCATTACAGTTACCTATATTTTTATCTTCCGGCTGGTTTGGATGGTCCTCGTCCCATTTTAGGCTTCCTATTGCCTTTCGCAGATGTTCACACTTCCGATTAATTTTTATCCGGCCGGTATTTAACAGCCTATCCATTGTTCTTGGTCTTTCCGATATTTCATTCTTTCGGCATCCCTTTATGTTCTGATATGGTAGTCCTGCCTTTTTGGCAGCACTCCGCAAGCTGTTTATCATTGTTGTGCTGGCACTGTCTGGGAATACCCAGTCGATTCTCCCGTATTTATCTCTGCATCGGATATAGAACTCCAAAAACTTTTTGCAGATCATGTCCGCATCAATGTCGTTTGACAATGGCAGAAAATCCTCTTCTGCTGTCCGCATGTCATGATATCTATTAAAATACAGTTTTAGAACATACGTTGTCATAGATCCATTTCCGCCAAAGTCAATACCCAGCGTTACCTTGAATGGTTTATGTATCAATTTCCCATTTTTATCCCTTTCAAGTAACGGATCTGTCTCCTCATCATACAAATATGGCTCATTATTGTTTGCAAACTTAGGAAATATGATTCCCTCTGCAACCGCACGATCTCCCTTTATATCACGCCGGTACCACACCGTGTCTTTCTGATAGGTAATGAGCACTGCCCGGATCTGCTCATCCGTCATGCTCATATTATCGACTAAAGTAAAGTGCCCGTAGTTATAGCCGTAATCCGAATGCAGCAGCTGCTGTTCCTCATGAAATTTCAGGATATCTGTGTAATACCAGTGTTCTTCCTCTTTAGGGTTCAGATCGTGAAATATCTTCCGGTCAGAGCTGGATAATGTTCTGTCAAATACCTCTTTCAGGAATTTCTGATGACATTCGTTTGCTTCTGTCACATATGCCATACCGTATGTATTACCCTTAATCAGCTTCTCGTCGCCATCTTTTCCTCCACCAGATACCAGCACGACCTTCTCTCCGGTTTTTGTCTGCACATACACACAGTCTCTATCCTTGTATTTTCCTTCCCGGCATCTGCCCTCGAAGTAATTCAGCAGACCATACCCATCGCAGTCAAGGATATTCAATTTTGCGGTAGCGTTTGATACCCCTGCTACCAGATGAATCTTGTTCTTATGTGTTTCCAGCAGTGTGCAGAAGATTAATGTCTGCAGCACATTTTTCCCACCACGCTTTCCACCCTCCGCCACATTAAACCAGCTATGTATGCAGCGTAGAAAATATTGATATTGCCGTTCACTGAACGGTGCCGGCTTATTCATTTGCCTGCTCCTCGAAATCTTCTATTTTGCGGTTGGCTGCCGGATTTTTCAAAATGTCTGCTATAGTCTGCATGTTTTTCAAAATATCCTCTGTGCTATTATCATTTGCTTCGGCACGTTTCTTTTCATATTCTGCACGGTATTTGCTCTCGGGGTGCATCAGAAAATACTTTGTAAGCCAGTTAATAGCCTTTTGCCTGTCCTCCAGTTTTATGGATACACCATATTTTCCATCCTTCACCTCCCGGATCAGCTGTGTATCCGTATTTACTGACGCTTTTAAATCGACAGCACTGATTGATTTCTTCTCCTGCGTTTCAGGATCTGTATATTCTTTTTCACTGAATGTCAGGTAATTGCCAATGTCCGCAAATGCTATTCGCATCTGCAGTTCTACTATATCCTCGGTACCTGTAACGATCTGCTGACGCTTCAATTCCTTCAGACGTTCTATCTCTGTTCTTACCCTAACATTTCCTAACAATCTGGGACCTGCGCAGAGTGCAGATTCGTATGTACATCCGTATGCCTTCTGGTAGCTCTGAGCTGCATTAAATGTTTTACTGTAATATACGCAGAAAATCTGCTGTTCCGCGGTAAGTTCATCATTCAGCAGAGTATCTTTCGTACCATCATCCGTAGGCAGATTTTTAACCACTTTTTTCTTATCCGAACGTTCGCTTTCGGATGCCGAACGTTCGCTTTCCCATCCATGTGTACTCTTCCATCTTCTGACAGTCCCGGGAGGCACTTCCAGGGCATCGGCAATGTCTATCAGTTTCATTCCTTGCTTATACATTTCATGTGCTTTATCACATAGTGGATTTTTCTTCGCTGACACCTGCTGCCTCCTTTCTTCAAAAATAAAAGAGCCGGCACACGGACTTCTCCATGCATCGGCTCTTGGGCTCTAGATAATATTTTAATATTCTTCTAAATATTGTATTTGAGTATGTTCAAACTCCTGTGGTATTTCAATCGAATGTCCATAATTTACTCCATACTTTACAAGCATATATGCTCTCTCTGTAAATTCATATCCACCATTAACTAATCTCGTCATTCCTAAGAAAGTCAGTTCTTCCTTTTCCTTGAGGTTCGTCGTAATAGTAGATTTTTTCAAATTATCTCTAATAAATGTCATCTGGCTTTCTGTAAGTTGCCTTAAAGATATTACAATTTTTTGATAATCTTCAATTGTTAATTCCCCATTTATGAGTGCTTGGGTTAAATGCGATAAGCATCTTACCTTTTTTTCACACTCCATATGATCAATTGCATATACTATCTGATATGCTATATCCGAATCATTCCCATTTTCTTCCAATTTTTCTGAAAACTTTCTCAATATATCATAATCAAAATTACCACCTTCTAAAAAAATTTGGAAATTATTCCAAAATATCGCATCACTTATATGTCCGCACCTTTTCATATAATCTGCCGCAACTTTCAATCCCGTGGTCGCATCACCCTTAAAAAATCCTATCACATAATTCAGTAACACTGTTGATTCTGGTGTTAATTCTTTTATAATGGTTTCTATTTTATCCATGAGTACTCCCCTTTCCTTTAGTATAATACTATATTTTAATCTTTTTATCAAATACTCATTTCTACCAAGTCGCAAATGGTGTTTTACAGTATATGACGAAAACAATTTATATATTTTCTCTTATACAGTAGCCACTCTCAACCTAAAAATAGATCTCATACACTCCTGATCCTCTGCAACATAATGCTGCCCAGCCGTGCTCCGATCTTTGTGTCCCAGATAGTGTCCGGCATCCCATACGGTACCGCCGCGCTTGCAGATATTCGTAGCCGTGGTTTTTCGGAAGAGATGCGGATATACCCGGCGTTCGACCTCTGCTCTGCTTGCGATGCTCTTAAGTGCACTACGGATCCCGGCATCCGACAGGCGGTTATACTTCCCGCGAGCACACCTATCGGACACAAACAAAGGATCCCGACTGTTAATACCGCATCCACGCTCCTGGATATACTCCCCGAGATACTTAAGCGCAATGTCATCAAGGTATACGGTTCGATATGTACGGGTCTTTTGTCCATAGACTGATACAGATCCGGCACGCCAGTCTATGTCATTCACATTGAGCCGCTCCGCTTCGCCTACACGGATAGCCGTGCTCCGCAGCAGTTCCATCATAGCGCGGTCGCGCTTGCGAATGCAGCCTGTCTTAAGTTCTTCATATTCCTGCGCTTCCATGTGATCTACCGGCTTCTGGATTTCCGGGTAAATTTCCACGCTTTCCACGGGGTTTTCCGTAACTATCTTAGATTTTCTCATCCATGTAAAAAATGCGCTGAGGTGCCGCCGCTGGTTATTCAGAGATGTGTTGCTGTTGCAGCTTTTAATGCTATTAAGCCACCCCTCCACATCCATACTGGTAATCCTTGTAAGCGGTTTTTGACAGTGATCTATAAGACGCCGCACCGCATCTGTATACTGTCTCACAGTCTTGTCTGACAGCTTTGGCGCCTTTTTGAGCATAAAGAGATCCATAATATACTCATTAGTGTTATCCACCGTAGCAAGCTCTGTCTCCGGCGCATCCACCTCTACCTTTGTCAGTTCATCCGTCAGCACCACTCCAAGCAGATCCAGCTCCTGGCTGTCCAGATGGTAGCGCATTTTCAACATAATATTGTTCTTCAGTTCTTCTTTTTTGTCCATCATATCCGTAACCCTCCACAAATTTCTTGCCTGGGGATCACCGGTGTGGTATAATATTCCCAGACGTGAGAGCGGTACAACTTACTTTGGTCGGTGGGTGTACCGCTGTTTTTATGTAACATACCATTGACAGATATTTCCTGTCATGGTATTATTTGTATGAAGAGAACAAATGTTCTGTATTCGTGGATTTGTCCCGGTGCAGGACATTTTGTTTTATGTAACTTTCAGTTTACCTACGCATTCGAAACTATCTCTTTTACTTTTTTCTCGTAAAATTCATCCGAAATATACTGATCTCCATAAGGGAATTTACTGTCTGTCAGAACAGCATAGGCTTCCGCCCAAGACAGACCTCCTCTTGCTGCTAATCTGTCTAATGTCTGACCACAGTGGTTTTTTAATGCCTGCTCTTCATGCGGTTTGATGATATCATAGGGAATGTATTCTTTGCCCTTTTTCGTCATAATCGGAAATTCTTTCATATACTACCTCTCTTTCAGTTTAAATGTTTAACGAAAGCTGTCTGGCATCCACCTCATAATTCATCCATAGGACTTCTGTCCTCGCACGTCCGCCTTCTGCTCTGGTAACCTTATATGCCTTTTGCCATTCTGAAAGCATATCATTATACATGTTGTTGTCATATCCTGATATAAGAACTTTCCCCGGGTGATTAGCAAGGGTCTTTAATAATTCCTCATGTTCAGCATCCTGCATTTCATACTTATAGAGGTAATTCTTCCTTGTCCCATGCAAATATGGCGGATCAGCATAGATAAATACATCTTCTGTGTTGTACCTTTCTATCAGTTCTAAGGCCGGTAAATTCTCAATCTGAACTCCCTTTAGCCTCTCAGTAGCCAGTTTCATTATTTCAGGAAGTTCGCACCACGCTTTGGCCGGATTTGGAGAATTAGTCTGTTGGCCTGATTTAAAACCATTCTGATACAAATTCCCGCACCCAAATCCCATCCAGCATTTAACAGCAAATCTTCTCGCTCTCTCTAAATCATCACAAGATGGTTCATAAGCTGCCTTATACTCTGACCGGGAAAATGGTGTAAATTCTATCGCACGTTCCAGTTCGTCACTTCGATCTCTCAATATGCGGAAGAAATTTACTATTTCTTCATCGATGTCATTAACTGTCTCAATGTGACTACGCTGCTTATTAAAAAACACCGCCAAGCTACCAGCAAAAGGTTCTACGTAAACATCATGCTTCGGTATGTATTCGCATATCCAAGGTGCAAGACGATTCTTTGCTCCCGGATATTTTAATATGCTTTTCACACTTTCACCTTCCTTTGTTAAATCCTAATATTTCACTTTAGATGTTCATAACACCAGAATTCCATCCTGCTTTTTTAGCCTCTTCTGAAAGAATCTCATTTTCTTCAGCTATAG